>SAMEA3663224__coassemble_169_pt1 | contig 47090 bp, 36 predicted proteins | sample SAMEA3663224__metabat2_low_PE_008 | metagenome-assembled genome bin SAMEA3663224 (sample SAMEA3663224) | pig gut metagenome | biome: pig gut; feature: pig-associated habitat; material: faeces | place: China | collected 2013
AATTCATAATTCATAATTCATAATTCTTAATTCTTAATTCATAATTCTTAATTCTGGTGAGAGCGTTTGCGTTCCTGGAGGGGCCTGGTGCAGCGCACTGAGGCGAAGAGCCGAACCCCGGAAGGACGTTGCTGGAAATTCTCCAACCTTATTCTGCTTGCTTCTTTATTTTGCATTTTTGGGATATAATGATTGCATGAACGAAAACCTAGAAAACGAAATTACGGAAGAAGACATTGCTCCGGTTGGTCCAAAGACTGCCCTTGTTTCAATTGTCGGAAGGCCCTCTGCGGGGAAATCAACTTTTTTGAATACTGCCAGCGGGGAAATGATCAGCATTGTTTCTGCAGTTCCACAGACGACGCGAAATGCCATCCGCGGTATTGTAAACACCAGCCTGGGGCAGCTTGTTTTCATTGACACTCCGGGACTTCACCTTAGCGAGAAGAAATTCAATCTGAAGCTTTCAAAGATTGCCAGTGACAACATTGCGGAAAGTGATGCCATTCTCTACATTCTGGATTCAACCCGTGAGCAGGGCGAGGAAGAAAAACTTATTGTGGATCTTCTTCTCAAGCACACAGGAAAGCTTGTCATTGCAATCAACAAGACGGAAGATGTCAGGGCCAATGCAAAGAGCGTGCATGATTTTATAGAAGAAAACATTCCTGGTTTTCCGAAGGAGCGCGTCATTGAGATGAGTGCCAAGGCTGACCACAACGTGAATGATGTTCTCAAGGCTCTCTATGACCTGGCTCCAGAGGCACCTCACCTGTACCCGGAGGAATTCTATACGGACCAGGAAGTGGGATTCAGAATCGAGGAGATTATCCGCGGGCAGGCAATCAACAGGCTCACGCAGGAACTTCCACATGCAATCTATGTTGAATGCCAGGACATGAAGATGGAAAAGCAGAATCTGCTCAAGGTTCGGACAACGATTTATGTTGAGCGTGAAAGCCAGAAAGGCATTGTCATCGGCAAGGGTGCTTCCATGATCAAGACAATCAGGGTTGAATCAATGAAGGAATGCAGGAAGATTTTCCCATACAGGGTTGATATTGATCTTCAGGTCAAGGTGAACAAGAACTGGAGACAGAAGGACACAATTCTTGACAGAGTGACCAGATAGGTTTAACCAGAAATCATTTCATACCTTCCGGAAGGCTGACTGCTTACGGAGGGATTTTTTTTACGGCAGAATCATCAGGAGAACATCATGACAGCAATTGAAAAAGAAAGAAGAAAGGAAATCGCACTTATTATTTCAAAGCTGACACTGGAAGAAAAAGTTTCACTCATGCTTCACGAGTCAATGGCTGTTCCCAGACTCGGCATCGAGGAATTCCACTGGTGGGGAGAAGGACTTCATGGTGTAGGTCGCAGAGGATACGCAACGGTATTTCCACAGGCAATAAACCTTGCCTCGACTTTTGACACGGAACTGGTCAGGAAGGTTGCCGACATTATTTCTACTGAAGCCAGGGCAAAGCACAACGAGGCTTTCAAGGCCGGTCAAAAAGGAAGAAACACGGGACTGACGTTCTGGTCTCCCAACATCAACATTGCACGGGATCCACGCTGGGGAAGAGCTCAAGAAACTTATGGAGAAGACCCTTGCCTCACATCAAGAATTGGTGCTTCTTTTGTCCGCGGGTTGCAGGGTGATGATCCGGACAATCTGAAGGTTGCGGCCTGTGCCAAGCATTTTGCAGTTCATTCTGGTCCTGAGAAAAACAGGCACATTGACAACATCAAGCCATCAAAAAAGGATTTGGTTGAAACCTATCTGTATGCATTCAAGGCCCTGGTTGATGCAAAGGTCGAGGGAATCATGGGAGCATACCAGAGACTTTACGATGAGCCGTGCTGCGGATCAGAATTCCTGCTGAATGATATTTTGAGAAAAAAATGGGGGTTCAAGGGATATGTTGTAAGTGACTGCTGGGCCGTGAGGGATTTCCATGAAACACACAAAGTCACGAAGACTCCTGCTGAATCTGCGGCAAAGGCAATCAATGCGGGATGCGACCTGAACTGCGGATGCACATACCATGCTGCAATTGATGCGGTAAGGCAGGGAATTCTTTCAGAAGACAAAATCAATGAGTCACTGGAAAGACTTCTGATGACCAGATTCAAGATCGGGCATTTTGATGATGAATCTAAATCAAGATGGGCTTCACTCGGGAAAAAGGATGTGGACACTGAAGAAAACAGGCAGGTTGCTCTTGAGGCTGCGGAAAAATCTGTGGTGCTTTTGAAAAACCACAATGGAATTCTGCCGGTAAAAAAATCAGTAAAGCGAATAATGATCATGGGTCCCATGGCGACTAATGCACTTGCTCTTCTTGGAAACTACTACGGTCTAAACTCGAAGCTTGTTACTGTTCTTGAGGGAATTGTAAAGGCAAGCCAAGACCGGGCTGACCTGAACCTGGATTATGTTCCAGGAGTCGGAATGTACGGAGAGTCAAAACAGAAAGGCTGGACTGTTGGAATGGCAGAAAATGCAGACCTTGTAATTGCATGCTTTGGTCTTGACGGAATGATGGAAGGAGAAGAAGGTGAAGCCGTTGAAACGGAAAGAGGTGACAGGGATTCCATTGAACTTCCACAGTGGCAGGCTGACTATCTTCGTGCCGTGAGGGAAAGAGGAACTCCGGTTGTGCTTGTTCTGACAGGTGGAAGTGCAATTGCATTTCCGGAAGATCTTGCTGATGCCATTGTCTTTGCAGGCTATCCTGGAGAAGAAGGCGGAACTGCTGTTGGAAACATTCTTTTCGGAAAGACAAATCCTTCTGGAAGACTTGCAATGACATTCCCGAAAAAGACAGGAGACCTTCCGCCATTTGAAGACTATTCAATGAAAGAACGAACATACAGATATTCAACAAAGGAACCTTTGTTTCCATTTGGATTCGGACTAAGCTACAGCAGATTTGAATTCGACAGCCTTGAATGCTCATCAAGGATTATTGAAAAGGGATGCAGGATTCATTTTTCATGCAGCGTAAAAAACATCGGGGAATATGACGGCGATGAGGTTTGCCAGATTTATGTTTCTAAAGAAAGCTGCAGAAAGCCTGATGATCCGATTTGTGCATTGAAAGAATTCAAGCGTGTAAGCCTTCAAAAAAACGAATCTCAGAAAATTGAATTTGATCTTGATGACACTGCATTCGAGACAATCAATGAAAACGGGGATTCAGTTCTTGAAAGCGGAACTTACAAAGTTATGGTCTGCGACTGTGCACCGGTCAGCAGTGAAAAAGCACATCTTGTGGCAAAACCTGCCTGCGTGTATCTGGAAGTAAAATAAAAAACATGGCACCTGATTTTTTTTCAGGTGCCAAATTTTTTATAGTTCTGCATAAATCAAATTATAGGCGACAGAACCTGGAAGAGGAAGATTCTCTGGAAGGTTGTCTTTTCTGAACCAGCCAGCATCACTAAGCTCTTCTTCCTGAATCTTAAGCTCACCACTTTCATAATCACACTTAAAAGCAATCATAAGCTGATCCGGGAAAGGCCAGGCCTGACTTCCGCAATACCTGATATTTTTTACCCTGATGTTTGTTTCTTCTAGAACTTCACGCATTACACATTCTTCGACAGTTTCACCCTGCTCTACAAAACCGGCAACACAGGAAAACCTTCCGGTTCGTGCCATTGCCTTGTTCTGGACGAGAAGGTATTCGTCACCGCGAGAAACAAGAGTTATGATGCACGGTTCAATTCGAGGAAAAATCTGCATCTGACATTTCGGACAAAACCTTGCAGTAAATTTCCTGTCATCCTCAAGAAGAGTTCCACAAGTTGGACAATATCTGAATGATGATCTTTGAAGCAAAAGGCTGTGAGACCTGGCAGACATTGTAACTAAAAGCCGGGATTCTGATTTTATTTTAGATGAATACTTTGCATCCCAGAAAAACTGTCGCAATTCTATGAATTTATATCCCTCAAATTCAATTTTTTCATTAAGCATGAAAGCATTCAATTCATAATCGCTTTCACTGTAATAATCACTGGCATTGTTCTGCTTAATTATCAGTAATGCAACATCCTTTCCCGGCAGGAATTCCTGAGTCAATAACTTATTTTCTTTTGCATCATATTCTTTAACCAGAATTTCATTTCCGAAAAAAATAAAATTCCTTTCAAAAATCAATTCAGCTGGTTTGGAAACAATCATAAATTACCCCTAAAAAAATGACTTTCTATTTTTTTGCAGAACCAACAGCAAGGAAAATAAGAAAGAAAAAAATATTCACGCAGACAATAGTTGCTCCCACTGGGGTGCCTGAAACAATTGAGACAAAGATTCCAATCAAAGCACAAACCACAGAAAAAACTGCAGAACAAATCGTGACAGACTTAAAGCTCTTGAAAATTCTCATTGCAGAAAGAGACGGAAAAATAACAAGAGCTGATATCAAAAGTGAGCCTACAAGATTCATTGCAAGAACAACGACAACCGCAATCAGCACGGCAATAAGAAAATTATACAACGAAGCCTTTATGCCAAGTGCTCGTGAAAAATCCTCATCAAAAGTAACTGCAAATATCTTGTTGTAAAAAACAATGAAAGCTGCAACAACAAGAACAGAAAGAATTATGCAAAGGATAACCTCAGATTTTTCCAGTGTCAAAATTGATGTGGAACCAAACAATGTGCTGCACACATCACCGGAAACATTTGCTGAAGATGAAAAAACATTCATGATCAAATATCCGATTGCAAGGGCTCCTACGGAAATCATGGCAATTGCCGCATCTCCCTTTATCTGTGTGTTCTGGCCAGTATGAAGAAGAAAAACTGCAAAGAGAATTGTTGCAGGAAGAACAAAGTACATATTGTTTGTGAGATTAAAAACAGAAGCAATGGCAATGGCACCAAAGGCAACGTGAGAAAGACCATCACCAATAAAAGAGAATCTCTTCAATACAAGAGTTACTCCAAGCAAGGAAGAACAAAGAGCAATAAGAACCCCGACAATGAGAGCATATCTCACAAAAGGAAACTGCATGTACATTGAAATTCTCGGAAGCAAATCAGTGATGGTGATGATGGACGTGGTCATGGTTGCAAACGCCTCCCTTAATGAATTCTTCATTGGTTCCGAAAAATGATTTTGCACCAATGCGAAGAATATGACTTGCATAGCTGGTAGCAGCCTTTATGTCATGAGAAATCATTATGACTGTAATGCCCTCATTCTGATTCAAATCATAGATCAAATTATACAGCTCCAAAGTCACCTGGGGATCAAGTCCTGAAACAGGCTCATCCAGCAGAAGGACTCCTTCAGTAGCACACAATGCCCTTGACAGCAAAACCCGCTGCTGCTGTCCGCCAGAAAGTTCCCTGTAGCATTTTTTTGCAAGGGAAAGAATCCCCATTTTTTTCATCCAGCTCATGGCCTTTTGTTTTTCTGCCTTAGTGTAGAACGGCCTGAAGCCACATGACTTTTGGAAGCCGGAAAAAACCACTTCCCAGACTGATGCCGGAAAATCCTTCTGAATGGCATTCTGCTGCGGAAGATATCCGATTCCCTTTCCGAAAAAATTTTCATGGAAATCAATCTTGCCGGAATACTCTTTGTGAAGTCCGAGAATAGTTTTCATGAGAGTGGATTTTCCTGCACCATTATCTCCAATAATGCAAAGATAATCACCCGAACAAACACGAAAATTTAAATCTGCAAAAATTGTCTTTGAGCCATACCTGACTGAAAGATTTTCACAATTCAATAACTCCATTTGATTTCCCAACTAAAAACTATATCAGTTTCTGAAATTTTTTCTCAATATCCTTAATAAGCTTGTATTCAAAGGAATCAACAAGAGCAAGCCATGATGCCGCAACAATGTCACAGCTGACACCCATAGTTGTCCAGCTGTCAGTTCCGTCAGTTGATTCAATGAGAACGCGAACCCTTGAAGCCGTTGCAGATTTTCCGTCAAGAACACGAACCTTATAGTCAATAAGATGAATTTGCTGAACACTTGGATATGTTGACTTGAGGGCAGAACGAAGAGCAACGTCAAGAGAGTTAACAGGACCGTTTCCTTCACCCGCAGCAATCTCATCATGACCGTCAACTTCAATCTTAACCTGAGAGAATGAATACAGCCCCTTTTCAATCAAAGGCTGCTCATCAGTTGTTCTATAATACTTAAGCTTGAAGAAGGGCTGATACTTTCCAATTGCCTTTCTTACCAGAAGTTCAAAGCTGCCGTCTGCACCTTCAAACTGATATCCCTGATGCTCAAGGTCTTTAACCTGCTTTACAACATCTGCAACAACAGGAGAATTCTTTGTAATGGAAGAATCAAACTTCTTTATCTTTTCGATTATCATTGAACGGCCTGCAACCTCACTCATGAGGAACACACGTTCATTTCCAACAGCATCCGGAACAATGTGCTCATAGGCAGCCGGATTCTTGAGAACTGCATCAATATGCATTCCAGCTTTGTGAGCAAAAGCATTCTGACCAACATAGGGCATTCCCGTTTCAAGAGGAATATTTGTGATTTCCGCAATTCTCTTGCAGACAGGAGTCATTTCTCTGATATTTTCTTCCGGAACACACCTGTATCCCATCTTGAGCTGGAGGTCACAAATAATTGTTGAAAGATTTGCGTTACCGGTTCTTTCACCAAATCCAAGAAGGACTCCCTGAACATGGGTTGCTCCAGACTCAACTGCAACAAGTGAATTGGCAACAGCAAGACCAGAATCATTGTGAGTGTGAATGCCAATTTTCACGGCATTTCCAAATTTTGCAACAACCGCATCAACAGCCTTCTGGCAATCGCGAAGCATAGCTCCACCCTTAGTCTCACAAAGGCACAGTGTAATTGCACCACCTTCCACAGCTGCTTCCAGGCTCTTCATTGCATAATCTGAATTCTCTGCATATCCTGTGAAAAAATGCTCTGCGTCAAAAATAACATCACGTCCGCGGCTCTTAAGATAAGAACAAGTATCACGAATCATTTCAAGATTTTCTTCAAGACTAGCATGAAGAATGTCTGTAACCTGGAAATCCCATGTCTTTCCAAAAATAACAACTGTCTTTGTTTCTGCAGCAAGAAGACTCTGGAGATTTGCATCTTCTGAACAGCTTGAATCCTTTCTGCGTGTTGAACCAAAGGCAACGATTTCAGAATTCTTGAGATTGAGTTCTTTTGCCTTCTGGAAAAATTCCATATCCTTCGGATTTGACCCCGGGTTTCCGGCTTCAATATATCTGACTCCAAGGCCGTCCAGGGCTTCAACAATATGGAGCTTATCCTGTACTGAATAGCTGATTCCTTCACCCTGTGAACCATCGCGCAATGTGCTGTCTAAAATTTCGATATTCCTGCTCATGAAAAGCATTCTAGCAAAATAGTTGTCTTAATTCAACGACAGAAAAATTGAATTTTATTCCATGCCATAATATAATCCACATTATGAATAAAAAAGAATTGGCAAAATACATAGACCAGACACTATTGTCTGCAACCGCAACAGAAGAACAGGTGAAAAACTTCTGCATCCAGGCAAAAGAACATGGATTCAAAAGCGTCTGCATAAACCCGTGCTTTGTGAAAACTGCCAGTGAAATTCTCAAGGGAAGCGGAACTGATGTTTGCACTGTAATTGACTTTCCACTGGGAGCTGGAGGACTTGAATCAAAATGCTCACAGGCTGACATTTGCATTACAAACGGCGCAAAGGAACTCGACTATGTAATAAATCTTAGCCTTGTCAAAGCACACAAATGGAAGGAACTTGAACAGGAACTTTCTTTCACGATCAGAAGTGCAAGGGAAGCTGCAATGTTCTCAGAAGAAAATGCCGGAATCACAACAAAACTTATCCTGGAAACATGTCTGCTTACTGACGAAGAAATAGTTGAAAGCTCAAAGTGTGCAAAGAATGCCGGATTTGATTTTGTAAAGACATCCACCGGATTTGCCATTGTAAAAGATGCAGACGGAAAACTTTTACCAAACGGGGCAACAGTTCATGCAGTTGAACTCATGAGAAAATCAGTTGGTCCAGATATGGGAGTTAAGGCTTCAGGGGGCATTCACTCGACTCAGCAGGCACTGGAATTAATTGCAGCAGGTGCATCAAGAATAGGTGCAAGTGCCGGCATAAAAATTATTGAAGGCCTTGAAAACTAAGCTGAATGCCAGAGCATTCTGTTGTCAATGACTTCATAATACACAAGTCCCCTGGATTCCATTGAACTGAGATATGAACGAAGGGTTGTTGAGATGAGGAAGAACTGGAGGGGCGAAAGCTTTATTTCAGTTTCATCGGCAACCTTTTTCAGCAAGGTTTCAAAATCCAGAGGCTTCCTGGACAATATTCTCCTGATTATGAATTCAAGTTCAAGAGTAATCATTATGTTCAATTCAGACAAAGGCTTGAATTCTTCAGGCAGTACAAGGGAACCATGCCCTGGAACATAATAGTCTGCCTTTACTTCCTGAATGCTTTCAACAGACTTTCTGAAATTCTCTGGTTCTGTCATGAACAGAATCCACGATTTTTTCAAAAGTTCCTTTCCGAAAAATCCATCAGCAAGGAAAAATACATTTTTTGAATCATTCTTATCTGTAACATAGACTCCTATCTGATCAAAAAAATGTCCAGGTAAGGGGATGAATTCCATGCGAATTTCATCAAGATCAATTACCTGATTTTCAAGGAGGATTCTGTCTGTTGACGGTGATTTTGGGCCCACGAGCTTGCTTTCTGCCATTTTCTTGCATGGCATGCCGCCGCAGTAAATTGATCCCACGATGATTGGAATCTGCATGATATGACTTGAACATTCAGTAGTCCAGATTTCAGACGAAAATCTTTTTTTTAGAACAGCATTTCCGCCTGAATGATCTGAATGTCCATGAGTATTGATTATTGCAAGAAGTTTCTTCCCGGGAAAAACAGATTCAATCTCCTTTGCAAGAGCAAGTCCTTCATCATCATCATTTCCTGAATCAATAAGATAAAGACCTGCACTGGTTTCAATCAAACCTGCATTTACAGGCCCCGAAAAGTAACCTGTATTTGCAGTAAGTTTTTTATACTCAAAAACCTTATCAACACCCATCCTAGGATTTACTTAGAACTTTGCTGGAACAATTGACTTTACAGTAAAGTCAAACTGGCGGTCATTGAATTCAAATTTCTTCTGTTCACCATTCTTCATGTTAAGAAGGTTGTTTGCCAATGGAGACATGTAAGAAATGATTCCTTCCTCAGCATTTGATTCCCAAGGTCCAAGGATTGTATATACAATTTCCTTGTTTGCAACATTATCCTGCAAAGTTACAGTTGTTCCGAATGAAACCATTGATGTTGTAACTGTTGTTGGATCAAATACAACTGCACGTGCAAGTTCATCCTTAAGTCTTCCCAGCTGCTTGTTGAGACGGCTCTGAGCTTCGCGAGCTGCAATGTATTCAGCATTTTCCTTAAGGTCTCCCTTTTCCTTTGCTTCTGCAACTTCCTGTGCAATCTTTGCAAGCTGAACTTTTTCAATGTCTTCTGCAAGTGCACGCTTTTCTTCAAGCATCTTAGCAGTAACGAGAACACCCTTAGGAGCTTCCTGCTTGATTTCTGCTTCCTGGAACTTGAAGTCTTCGTACTTTGCAAGAATTCCATTTCTAAGGTGAGCCTTGTATGATGTTTCAAGATCAGTAAGGTCGTTAACCATTGTGTACATGCGAGTAATTACATCCTTGTCATTTTCAAGCATGTAGTTGAGCATTACGTTTACAGTTTCATCACCCTTCTTTCTTTCGAAGAGGAATGTTTTTGCATTTCTGATTGTCTTCTTGTTTTCAACTGTGTTTACATGGTTTGCAATTTCCCTGTAACAAACTGAAATAATGTTTACGAATGTAACAAGCTGCTTTGAAAGAGGGATTCCTGCCTCCTGGAACCATGGCTCTTCATCACACTGGTCAGCAAGATAAACTGCAGCATTTCTGTTGAGGCGGTAATCATTGAAACAGTCCTGAACAAGCTTTGTAACTTTGTCCTTCTTTCCCTGAGCAACAAGTTCTTCAATGAGTGACTTGTCGAGAACAATTGGGAAAAGATTTACATACTGATCATCCCAGTCTGGAAGAAGACGGATGTTCTTGAGATATGCAGTTCTAAGATTTGCAACCTTCTTTGAATCCTTGAGTGCAACATAGATTTCACGTGGATTTTCAATCTGTCCGTAAAGCTCACCAAATGAGAACTTTGCCGGATTTTCAAGAGATGTTACGCGACGAAGAATTTCCTGAACAACAAGATATGATGCAACTACCTGAACATTTACCTGAGTAAATGACTTGAGGTAACCTGCAAAGTATGCATACATGTCGCTGAACTGTTCATCAGACGGATCATCAACATCTGAAAGATATCTGATCATGATTTCAATTCTGTGGAAGAAATCCTTGTCTGCCTTGAATTCATTTACAAGCTTTTCTTCTGGAGTAAGCTCATGGTCACGTACTGTATAATAATTGATGTCATTTGGGTTTACAGCAAATAAAGGGTTGGTTTCAAGAATTGACTTTGCCTTGTTGTGCCAGCTTGTCCACTGTCCGGCAGTAAGAATTGATGGAACGATTTCTGCCTTGATCATCTTTTCGCTGCAGTTGTTTGAGAAACTCTTGATAATTGTCTTGAGAGCCCATTCCTTGTCATCAATAATCTTCTTTGCAAGTTCTTCCTTTCTGACAGTTTTCTTGTAAACCCAGATATGGTCCTTTGCAAGGGGCTGGAGAGCCTTTACTGCCATCTTGAGTGTCATGGAGTGAACACCAGTCTTCTTTCCGAAGTTGATTACAAGATTGTCTCCCTCAACCTTTGTGATCATACCTACGCCCCATGTTCTATGGTAAACGTAGTTCTTTGCATCAAATGCAATGTGCTTTTCAAAGTCATTGATTGCTTCAAAAACATTGCGAACTGACATAGTAAGATTTGAAGAACGGATGTAGTCTTCAAGATGTGCGCGGTCAGAATACTTTCCGCGGAAACATTCAGCGATTTCACGTCTTGCATCAGCATCCTTGCTGTCAATTTCAAGAATAATCTTGAGAATGGAAATTGCTGTATCCCACTTTGCAGTATCCTTGTAATATGTATAAAGCTCCTGGAGAAGAAGAGCTGACTTGTCTGCACTGATTGTCTTTGCAACCTTGCGCTGAACACTGAGGAAGAAATCAATTTCTTCCGGAATCTTTTCAACAAGAATAGACCAGATTGACTTTACGCTATTGATGTTCTTGAGAGCAACATAGCGCTGGATTGCCTTCTTGTAGTAATTGAGGGCAGCCTCTGCATTTCCCTGAGACTCATAGCGGTCTGCAAGAATTTTTGCAATGTCTGCTTCCTCAAAATCAAGCTTAACGATTTTTTCATACAATTCCCAAACCTTGTCATTGTTTGAGTTCTTGTAGAATTCAGCCAGCTTTCTGAGAGCAAGCTTATTCTGTGGATCATCAGCAAGAATTGAATCACATACATGTTCAATGAGCTGTTCCTTGTGATTCTTTTCAAAAATATCAAAAAGAGCAGAAATATTTGTTGTGTCAATAGATCCTGTTCTGACAGCAATCATTCCTGAAAGATAGAGAGCAACAATACTTTCCTTTGAACGTGAAAGAGTCTCGTCACAAATGTCCTTAACGGAATTCTCACAATTTTCACTTCTAGCCTGATTAAGAAGTGCCTCAAGCTCCTCGAGATTTGTCATTGTGAAATTTGCAATTCCCGCACGAGTCCATGTTTCTGTCTTAAGTGTTTCGCGGACAGAATTCTCCAATTGTTCAGACATATTCTTTTACTCCTGATGATAAATTACTTTATATACAGCTGATAAATTTCCGGATCAAGTAACCTGATTTTTAGAACCACTTCCTTAATCTTTTCCACATCATCCTTTGTGACTTCATAGAAATCTATGAGCCAGAAATACAAATTCAAAAGGCGCGGCGTGAGGACTGCCCTGTTATTTGCAGGATCCTTAATTTCATTTTCACGTGCATATACTTCCTGCTTGAGGCGCAAATGTTCCTGAGCCCTGAGCTGACGCTTAACATTGAAAATGCCGTAAAGAACACCGTAAACAGAAACCCACTCCTGAAGGGGTTCCCCCGTGTAGCCCTTGTCCATTACCTTTTCTATCAAAACCCTGATCAGGGGTGAATCCAGAAATACAAGGTCTATTTGCTGCGCATTTATATAAAATGCCTCACGAAAAAGCATTTTTGCATTCTTTGTTTCACCGCAAAGTGCATAGCAGTCTGCCATTTCTGCAAGTATGGAAGCCTGTCCCTGAAGACAACTGTTTGCCTCAGTAAGATGCCTAAGGGCAATTTCATAAGAGCCCAGTTTTTTGTAGCACATGCCGATTTTCTTGAGAATATCAGCCTTCAGCTTCACATCCTTTTCTTCCGGACATGAAAGATATGCCTCCAGAGCAAGTGAAAAAATTCCCTTCTTGAATGCATAGACAGTCCTCTCCAATGGAGACTGTTTTTTTTCAATCAACGAGAGAAAAGGCTTCCACTGGTTAAGAAGAAGTTCCCCCTGCTCGTAATATGAATACATTGAAAGGGATGAAAGAGTATTTTTCCAGAAATTACAGCATTGGATTGCAAAGACAAGATTCAGATCCTCGAGATCGGAAACAAGTACATTTTCAAGCAGATCCGCAGCCTCTTCAATGCGGCAGGTTTCAATTAATGAATGAGCCGATTTGAGTGCATTTTCCGATTGTATACTCATAAATTTGATTATGGTATTTTTATGATTTTTAGTCAATTAGATATTAGCAAAAAACGGGAACTTTTTATAATGGTTTTCGTTTTATTTGTCAATACTTGTCCCAAAAAAATCCTGTAAAAAAAAACGCAGCCCCACGAAGGAAACTGCGTCATTATCATGTCAGTTTACTGGATCTTGTAATATTTCTTGTATGCTTTCCAGGTTGAATCAATGAGTGTGTCAACATCACTGTATTCAGCCTTCCATCCAAGCTTTTCAAATGCAAGATCAGACTTGGCAGTAAGCTGGGCAGGATCTCCAGCACGACGTTCAACATAATCAGCAGGAATTTCTTTTCCTGTTATGCGGCGAGTTGCAGCAAGCATTTCTGTAACCGTAATGCCGTTTCCAGTTCCAAGATTCAATGTAAGGCTTTCATTCTTGCTTGAAATGTATTCAAGAGCCATAACGTGAGCACGGGCAAGATCCGTAACATGAATATAATCGCGGATACAAGTTCCATCGCGGGTAGGATAGTCATTTCCAAATACCTTGAGCTTTTCCCTGATTCCGGCAGCAACTTCCATCATTACAGGAAGAAGATTTGCAGGATTCTTTTCAAGTCCATAGAGAACGCCCTCAGGATCATATCCGGCAGCATTAAAATAACGCAGGGCAGCAAATTTCAATCCCCTGATTTTGTCATACCAGCCCATGAAACGCTCGATCTCAAGCTTAGTAAAACCATAGTAGTTTTCCGGATTCTGCGGATGATTCTCGTCAATTGGCAGATACTGAGGCTCTCCAAAAGTTGCGGCACTTGAAGAAAATACCATCTTGAGACAACCATGTGAGACAGCTGAATTCAGGATGTTGATAGTACCGCTGATATTGTTCACAGAATATTTTTCAGGACAAACCATTGATTCACCTGCAGCCTTGAATGCAGCAAGATGAATAAATGCATCGAACCCCTTTGCAAAGGCCTTGTCAAGAGCCTTTATGTTCAGGATATCTCCCTTGATAAAACCATTGCCCTTAAAAAGGTTCTGCTTGAGTCCGCTTGAAAGATTATCAAAAACAGTAATCTGATGCCCCTTTGCCATCAATTCCTTTACGACATGACTTCCAATATAGCCTGCACCACCAATAACCAAAACCTTCATAAAATATCCTCCGTTATTTCCTAAAGAACATCACGAAAAAACGCAATGCCAGCAGTTCCCCGGCAACCTGACTGCCACCAGATCAATATAAGTTTACATTCATGCGCGCTGAATTTCAAATAAAAAAACTTCCACTTGCGCAACACTTTGCTCAAACCAAGACAATGTGAGAAACTGGTGACTCTACTTTGTCTCCACTGAATTCATAAAATGATCCTTGAGCTCAGTTGGGATTTTCTCTGCTACAGGAACAAGTGCAGTGGCAAGAGCTTTCTGTTTTGTGTCGCCTTGAGTTTTTTCTCCCCTTGCCGAATAGGAATATATTGAGTCTCCCTTCCTGTTCAGCACACTGACTGTAACCTCTGGAAAAACAAAGCAGCCGTTTCCTGACTTTTCATAATTATCCTTGATTACAATGCTCAATGTGAACTGTGCAGACTTTGATCCGGAAACCGTGTATCCGCATGAAACGAAAACTTCCTTTACTTTTTCCGAAATAATTGAATTCACATCGTTTTTTGCATCAATGGACAGGACAGAATTTGCGAACACTGTTTTGATTGTGGCATCAAGATCATTTGCCTTTCTCTGTTCCATTTCGTGCATTTTTTCTGCCTCAGGACTAAACAACTTTCCGATGAGAATTCTTGCAATAAAAACATCAGCCTTTGAACCGGCAATGGAAAAGTACTTTGCGGCAATAAATGAATTTCGTGCCATGTTTCTTTCACCCATCTTGTACACTGCCATGAAATCATCGCAGGCTTTTTTGACCTCAGGCTTATAGCAGGCCCAGATCTTTTCACGATCAAGATATGCAACGCAATAGTATTTCTTTTCTTTCTTCACAAAATAAGATTCTGAAAAGTCAACACCACAAAGCATTACCTCTGAAGACACATCAACACTTTTTGGGATTGCCTTAACACTTGAAGCCAAATAACCGGCAAGGAGTTTAACCGCTGCATTTTTAGCCTCAATTTCAGTAGCCCCGGAAGCAGATTCAGCAATATACTTGCTTTCCGGATAAACGCCATTCACATTGTTAAACCAATCAGGAATCTTGACCTTTGGCCTTGAAAACCCATAGGATGCTGCCATGGCAAGACAAGCAAACAATACAATCTTTCTAAAACTTTTCATAATCAACTCCCAACTTTTTCATAATTAAAACTTATTGGATTATATCAAAAAAAGGCAACATGGAAAACAAAAATCCCCGCCGGAAAATTATTTGACTCCAGCGGGGATCATATTCCTTTTCTATTCTAAAGGCAAGAAATTATTTTACTTCTACCTTCTTCAAGTGCCAGATATCGCGAACATAGTCTTCGATTGTGCGGTCTGAAGAGAACTTTCCAGAGTTTGCAATGTTGAGGAGAGCCTTCTTTGCCCATCCCTTCTTGTCCATATATGCTTCTGCAACCTTTTCCTGAGCTGCAACATATGACTCGAAGTCTGCAAGGAGGAAGTATACGTCTGGCTGCTGACCTTCAACACCCCAAACGAGGGAATCATGAAGTTCCTTGAAGAGCTGACCTGTTGGATCGTATGTTCCATCAACAAGCTGATTGATAACCTTTGCAAGAGCCGGGTTTCTGTCAAGATACTTCTGTGTGTGGTAAGAATGATCCTGCTTCATCTTGATGATTTCATCTGCAGTAAGACCGAAAATGAATGCGTTTTCTTCACCAGCTTCCTCAACGATTTCAATATTTGCTCCATCGAGAGTACCGATTGTAAGAGCTCCGTTCATCATGAACTTCATGTTTGATGTACCAGAAGCCTCGTATCCTGCTGTAGAAATCTGCTCAGAAACATCTGATGCCGGAATGATTTTTTCTGCAACTGAAACACGGTAGTTTTCAACAAATACTACGCGAAGCTTGCCACGAACACGGCGATCATTGTTTACGCGGTCTGCAACTGTGTTAATGAGCTTAATGATAGACTTTGCGCGGCGGTATCCGGAAGCAGCCTTTGCACCAAAAATAAATGTATGTGCAGGCGGGTTGTAGTTTGGATCCTCAACGATTCTGTTGTAGAGATACATAATGTGGAGAACATTCAAAAGCTGTCTCTTGTACTCATGGAGGCGCTTAACCTGTGTGTCGAAAATACTTTCCGGATCAAGGAATTCATTCTGTGTGTGCTTGAGGTAATCTGCAAGCTTTTCCTTGTTGTGACGCTTGATTGCAATGAGTTCTTCCAATGACTTGTCATCATCTGCAAACTTCTCGAGTCCCTTGAGAAGAGAAAGATCCCTTTCCCATCCGTGTCCGATTCTGTCTGTGATGAATTTTGCAAGTTCAGGGTTTGATGCAAGAAGCCAGCGGCGCTGTGTAACACCATTTGTCTTGTTGTTGAACTTTTCAGGATAAATTGAATACCAGTTCTTGAGTTCCTGAGTCTTGAGAAGTTCTGTATGAAGGGCAGCAACACCATTTACGCTGAAACCTGCATGAATTGCAAGCCATGCCATGTAAACCTTTCCATCGTGGATGATTGCCATGTGGTTCTGCTTGTCATAATCCTCAGGGAACTTCTGGCGAAGCTCGATAACAAGACGACGGTTGATTTCTTCAATAATCTGGTAAACACGTGGAAGAAGTCTCTGGAACACGTCAATCTGCCACTTTTCAAGTGCTTCTGCAAGAATTGTGTGGTTTGTATAAGCAAATGTCTTCTGAACGATTTCCCATGCATCATCCCAACCTACAGCATATTCATCAATAAGAATGCGCATAAGTTCAGGAATTGCAACTACAGGATGAGTATCGTTAAGCTGAATTACGTGATATTCAGGGAATTTCTTGAAATTTGTTCCATGAATGTTTACATAGTGATGAACCAGATCCTGCAAAGATGCAGATGTGAAGAAGTACTGCTGGCGCAGGCGGAGTTCCTTACCCATTGGACCATTGTCATTTGGATAGAGAACACGGCTGATGTTTTCTGCATCATTCTGGCGCTCAACTGCACGGTGATACTGCATGTCATTGAAAAGCTGAAGATCAAATCCGTTTGGACTTGAAGCCTGCCACAAGCGGAGTGTGTTAACTGTGTTTGATCCGTAAGCTACGATTGGCATGTCATAAGGAGTTGCAATGACTTCCTCAGGGTTTTCAAGGTAGAATCTGTCCTGTCCATCAGGAGTTTTTCCGTACTTGATCTGTCCGCCAAACTTAACTGTAACGGCAAGATCACTTCTCTTTGTTTCCCATGGATCACGGTGCTTGAGCCAGTTATCAGGATATTCAACCTGCTGCCCATCCTCAATGTGCTGCTCAAACATACCATACTGATAGCGGATACCATATCCATGTCCCGGATACTGGAGAGTTGCAATTGAATCAAGGAAACATGCAGCAAGACGTCCAAGACCACCGTTTCCAAGACCTGCATCAGGCTCTTCATCTTCAATCATGTCAAAATTGATGTTCATTCCATTGAGAACTTCCTTAACCTGATCCATGATTCCTGCGTTGATGAGGTTGTTTGAAAGAGCACGTCCCATGAGGAATTCTGCACTCAAATAATAAAGCTGCTTTGTTGGCTTTGCTTCATATTCCTTTCTTGTTTCCATCCAGTTAGGCATGATGATTTCAAGTGCACTGGCACTAACAGCATCAAAAAGGTCGTGCTTGTTTGCCTGGGAAATATCCTTTCCGTACTGGCGTCTAAGGCGAGCAGTCAAATTTTCCTTAAACTGTTCTGCATCAAAAGTCATAAAAAACTCCTTAAAAATATGTGTTCACAAGTAAATATGCCCCATAAGCAAACGCTCAATGAGAACATACAATATCATAATCCCAAAAAAGCAAAATTTCTTGAAGATTACCTACAAAATCCTTAAATTGCAGGAAAAATCCCGCAAAAGAGACCAACATGATTATACATGGAAACGTTTCAAACATGCAAGCCCCATTCTCTATTTTTTCTATTTTGCAACAAGAACAATCATTGATTCACCAGGAATTACATATCTTGCCTGGGACATAAGGTCCTCTGCACTATCAACATCAAGAATGCATGTATCATCCTCAATTGATGTGTCACAGACTCTGTACCATTTTCGGGAATCACTGAGAGTTGGAATCTTAACCATGGCATCCTGACGGTCAGTATTTGCAGCCACAAAGAAATCATTGTCATCTGAATATGATCCCGTAAGCCTGAATGCAAGGAATCTTGAAAGCTTGTTCCAGTCCGGATTGGATCCATCTGAATTGTACCACTGAATATCTGGAACAAGGCCAGCCTTATCACCCCGGAAGAATGTGCTTCGCCTGAAAACACCATGTTCCTTTCTGAGTTTGATAGCCTTCTTTGTGAATTCATACAGACTTTCATAGGTCTTGAAATTGTCCCAGTTAAACCAGCTTGTGTCATTGTCCTGACAGTAGGCATTATTGTTGCCGTTCTGAGTTCGCCTGAATTCATCACCGCCCAAAAGCATTGGAGTTCCCTGAGAAAGAAGAAGAGTAAGAAGGAAATTCCTGATTTTCCTGTTTCTCATGCGCTCAATCATAGGATTTGCAGTTGGTCCCTCAAAACCATGGTTGTAGCTCCAGTTTGAATCAGAACCATCGCGGTTGCCCTCACCGTTCTCGTCATTATGCTTTCCGTTGTAGCTGACAAGATCGTTCATGGAAAATCCATCGTGGCAGCAAATGTAATTGATGCTGTGGCATGGAGTTCTGCCGGAAATGGTATACAAGTCACTTGAGCCTGTAATTCTTGTTGCAGCAGCTGTCGAGCAGAATTCATCACCACGCCAGAATCTTCGTATTTCATCACGGAACCTGTCGTTCCACTCAGCCCATCTTCCACCCGGGAATCCGCCAAGCTGATATGCACCGGCAGCATCCCAAGGTTCTGCAATAATCTTTGTCTTACCCAAAACCGGATCCTCGCTGATTGCATTGCAAAGCGGAGGGAATTTAAGGAGAACACCTTCCTGGCTTCTTGAAAGAATTGATGCAAGATCAAATCTGAAACCATCAATATGATACTCAAGAACCCAGTACCTGAGGCTGTCAAGAATAAACTGTCTCACAACAGGATGATTACAGTTGACAGTATTTCCACAGCCAGAATAGTTCATGTAGTATTCCTTGTGAGCACCTACCAGAGTGTAGTAAACGGAATTTTCAAAACCGCGGAAATTGATTGCAACACCGTGCTCATTTCCTTCGGCAGTATGGTTATAGACAACATCAAGAATTACTTCGAGACCAGCCTTGTGCATTTCGCGTACCAGGGTCTTGAATTCATTTACAACGGCACCCGGAGTCTTGTCTGCAGCAAAAGAAGCTTTTGGGGCAAAGAAATTTATCGTGCTGTATCCCCAATAATTCTTCATTCTCTCACCAGTTCTGGGATTGATGTTGGCATTTTCATATTCATCAAAATTAAAAATTGGCAAAAGCTCAACTGCAGTAATTCCCAGATCCTTAAGATATGGAATCTTCTCTGTGAATCCGGCAAAAGTACCAGGATGCTGGACACCAGAATTCTTTCCTGCAGTAAATCCCTTTACGTGAACTTCATATATGATGCTTTCTGAAAGGGGTCTGTTTATAGGCCTGTCGCCCTGCCAGTCAAAGGAATCATCAATAACAACACACTTCGGGAAAACAGTGCACCTGCTTGAATTGAGGCTAAGATCAGCCTTGTCAACAGGGGCATGATAATCCGGAGGCAAATTGCGGAAAATTGAAGTTGGAGTCACTGCCTTTGCGTATGGGTCAAAAAGCCTCTGGTTCACATTGAACCTGTGACCATTCTCCGGTTCAAAAGGGCCGTCCACCCTGTAAAGATACAGGGAACCAGCCTTCATGTTCTCTACAAAAACATGCCAGACATCGCCCGTCTTATTTTTTTCCGGATCAAATAATATTTCAGCCGACGGGTTCAAATCATCTTCGTTATGAAAAAACTCAAGCCTTACGCTGGTTGCATTCTTAGAATATACGGCAAAATTTACGCCACCCTCTGTATAGGTAGCTCCAAAAGGATACGGTTTGCCTGACTGTGTATGTAATTCTTCCATATTAAAACATTATAACAACATAAACGCCAACTGACAACAAAAATGAAATTATGGTGACTTCAGGTGAATATTTTGCATAAAATGGTGAATTAGGATAAAATCACCATTTATGGAACACAATATGATACTTTCTGCTTCCGGATGGAGAAAAATCTTTGCCGAAAGCGGAAATGAAAGAGACACTACAACTAAAATTGGAAGAACAAATGAAATTCTAAGCATTCTTATTGGAAAGACATTTGCCTCATACATTCAGGATAAGCTCGGAAAAAAAGAACTTAAAATCGCAGTTGCCAGGGATACAAGACCAACTGGTGAAATTATTTCTGACTGCCTTATCACTGCCCTTGAAGAAGAAGGAATAAAGGTTCTCTATGTTGGAATTGCATCTGCTCCGGAAATAATGGCCTATGCAAAAAAGTGCGATGGATTCGTATATGTTTCAGCAAGCCACAATCCTGTGGGCCACAACGGAATAAAATTCGGGTTAAGTGACGGAGGAGTCCTTGAGGGAACCGAGGCAAAAAAAGTAATCGATTCTTTCAAAAAAATGACTGCAGAAATTCAAGATGAAAATTCCTTTGCCGCAAAACCAGGGCATTACGAAGCAGACTCTGAGCAGAAAACAAAATCCCTTGAAAACTACTCATCATTTATCCGACAGGTAATCTCAGGAAGTGAGGAATCTTCAAAACAGGAATCAATTTTCTCACACATAAAAAATTGTGCAAGAGAAAACAAAATTGCAATTGTATGCGACATGAATGGAAGTGCCCGCTGCCTTTCAATTGACAAAAGCTTCATTCCGGAAACAGGACTTGAACTTCTTGCATTCAACGACACTGCAGGAAACATTGTGCATGAAATAATTCCTGAACCGGAAAACCTTGTGCACTGTGCAAGAGAAATGGCAAGGCTCCAGAAAGAAGGAAGAAAGGATGCCATTCTTGGATACATGCCTGACTGTGACGGCGACAGGGGAAACATAGTTTACTGGGACGAAAAAACCGGCGAAGCAAAGCCTATTGCAGCCCAGGAAGTTTTTGCATTGTGCGTTCTAGCAGAACTATCCTTTGAAAAATGGAAGGGCAACACTGGAAAAACTGCAGTAGCCGTAAACTGTCCTACTTCAATGAGAATTGATGAAATAGCCAAAGCATTTTCTGCAAGCCTTTTCAGGGCCGAAGTTGGTGAAGCAAATGTAGTAAATCTTGCAAGAGAAAAAAGAAGTGAAGGTTACAGCGTACGGATTCTTGGAGAAGGAAGCAATGGTGGAAACATCACCTATCCATCAAGCGTAAGGGACCCGATTGCATCAGTATATGCCCTGGTAAAGCTCCTGGTTATCCGAGACCAAAAAGATTCAGAAGGCAACACAAGAAAGGGACTTTTCCATCTGTGGTGCACACTTTCAGGACAGGAAAACAAATACAGGAACGACTTCACCCTTTCTGACATTATGGAAACCCTTCCCCAGTATACCACAACAGGCGTAAGCGAAAACCGTGCAGTTCTCAAGGTAAAATCCAGCGACAAGGGGATTCTTAAGGAAAACTTCAAGGCAATTTTTGAATCTGAATGGAACAAAAAGAAAGACTGGATCAGAACTATGATTCCGGTTTCATCATGGGTTTGCATTACAACAAACGGAACAAGGGAAACTGAAAATCCTGCAAGCTGGAACAACCAGAACGGAGGACTTAAAATCAAATTCCTTGATGAAAAGAACAATGCTCTTGCCTTCATCTGGATGAGACCAAGCGGAACAGAACCTGTATTCAGGGTAATGTGCGATGTAAAGGGATCAAATGCTGAATGTGAGAAAAAACTGCTTCAGTGGGAAACAGAAATGATTCTCAGAAGTGATGCCAGTTGATTTTTAAATCTAAGGCAGATATGTCCTGTCGATATTCTTCAGGGATTCGAACATATGCTGCTTTTTCCTGACATCACCGCCAGTAAGGAATTCAAGTTGCTTTCTGGCGGTTTTTCTTGTGCTGTTGTCCTGATAGCTGCAGGTGCATGTCCAGCCAAGATATCCTCCTTTCCTTCCATGTTCAATTATTGATGATTCAGCACAATAGCAAAGAGGCCTGATTATCTTGACAGGATATTTTTCATACTGCAGTACGGGAGGCATGGCCGTGAGTTTCTGATGCTCAATCATGTTCATAAGGAGTGTTTCCAGGATGTCGTCCAGATGATGTCCCAGGGCAATCTTGTTGTATCCGTTGGCAATTGCATAGCGCAAAAGCTCTGTCCGGCGCTGAGTTGAACACCAGTAGCAGTTCATCTTCCTGCCTTCTTTAAGCCTGCCCATAATATCAACATCTATAACTTCAAAGGGCACATGCCATTCTTCAAAATATTTTCTAATGTTTTCTGGAAATGGAGGAGCAAAATCACTTTGAACGGCAACTGCCTTATACTGGAAATTGCAGTTCTTTCTTCGGGAACGCATGGCAAAATATTCGATGAGCGCAGTGGAATCCTTGCCACCAGAGGCACCAATGAGAATTCTGTCACCATCCTCGATAATGTTGTATTCGAAAACGGCTCTGTCAATTGCACTGAAAATTAGTGGCTGCCCCATAAAACCTATTTAGAAAGACTGGCCTTAATAAACTCACGGAACAATGGACCGGCCTTGTTTGGTCGACTCTTGAATTCAGGATGGAACTGACCGCCAACCATCCACCTGTGATTTGGAATCTCAACAACCTCAACAAGATCTCTTTCAGGATTAACTCCGGCAATAATAAGCCCGGCATCCTTGAGTTCCTTTCTGAACTTGTTGTTGAATTCATAGCGATGGCGATGACGCTCCCAGACAGTAGTATCACCATAAGCCTCATAAGTTTTTGTTCCCTTATCAACAGTACACTCGAACTTTCCAAGACGCAGGGTTCCACCGAGAATCTTTCCATTCTGATCAGGCATGAGATCAATAACCGGATGAGAAGTTTCCTTGCTTATTTCTGTAGTATGTGCATCAGACCAGCCAAGAACATTTCTTGCATACTCAATTACAACGATCTGCATTCCAAGACAAATTCCAAAATAAGGTTTGTTGTGAGTGCGGCAATACTTGGCTGTGAGAATCATTCCCTCAATACCGCGGCTTCCGAATCCACCAGGAACGATTACGCCATCTGCACCGGAAAGCCGCTTTTCTGCATCAGCATCAGTTTCAATCTCTTCTGAATTAACCCAGTCAATTTCAACTTCAGATTCGTTTTCAATTCCACCGTGAATAAGACTTTCAACGACGCTCAAGTAGGCATCATGAAGCTCAACATATTTTCCAACGAGAGCAATCTTCACCTTGTGCTTTGGATTTTCAAAGACATTTACCATTCTTGCCCAGTCTTCAAGATGAGTTTCTCTTCCCTCAATTCCTAGAATCTTGCAAACTGCATTTCCAAGGCCTTCCTTTTCCATATTGAGAGGAACTTCATAGATTGACTTTGCATTTAGATTCTGGATTACACAGTCACAGTCTACATTACAGAACTGAGAAAGCTTTTCCCTTGTTGCATCAGAAAGAGGTGTTTCTGTTCTAAGCATGAGAATATCAGGCTGAATGCCAAGTTCCTGAAGTTCCTTTACTGAATGCTGTGTAGGCTTTGTCTTGATTTCACCGGCTTTCTTCATAAATGGAACAAGAGTAAGATGAATGTAACAGCAGTTTTCTTCACCAACTTCATATTTCATCTGGCGGATACACTCGATGAATGGAAGAGACTCAATATCTCCAACTGTTCCACCAATTTCTGTAATGATTACATCTGCATTTGTTTCCTTTGTGGAAAGCATCATGCGGCGAAGAATTTCTTCAGTTACATTTGGAATTACCTGAACTGTTCCACCATTGTATTTACCTTCACGCTCATTGTTCAGGACAGTAAGATAAACTCTTCCGGCAGTTGTGTTTGAACTCTGGCTTAATACGGCATCTGTAAAACGCTCATAATGACCAAGATCCAGGTCAGTTTCTGCACCATCGTCAGTTACAAAAACTTCACCATGCTGAATTGGATTCATAGTGCCAGGATCAATGTTCAGGTATGGGTCAAATTTCTGGTTGATTACCTTAAGACCGCGGCTTTTCAAAATAAGTCCCAGAGATGCAGCTGCAATGCCTTTTCCCAATCCTGAAACAACTCCACCTGTGATAAAAATATACTTGGTCATAATCAACTCCGTCATCCAGAAATTACAATTTTCGTATCAAAAAAAATAATGTAAGGATTTTATCAAAATAAAAAATTATCGGCAATAGACCATAAGACTTGCTCTGCCAGGGATTTTTAGAATTTTTTTTCGTTTATGTAGTTGTTGATTTGATAGAGAGCCTTTTTCCCAACCTTAGGATTGCGTTCCAAAAGGCCCATAAATACTTCATCGGGAATGCTGATTATCTTTACTGCAGAAACAGCAACTGCATCTTCCGTGGCTGACCTGTTTAAAAGGCAGTATTCCTCACCGAAGAAATCTCCCCGGGTAAGGATTGTAGTCTTGGAATCTGAGGAAAGCTTTACAAGACCATAGGCAACATAGTAGGCATACTTCTGCCTGTCACCTTTTTTGTAGATATATTCACCAGCTGTTAAATCAATAACATTGCTGGAATTCTTCATGAGATAGTCAGGTCTGATAAAAAGGAGCCGCTTAATTTCAGCAAGACGCTTTTCCTTTCCGCTGTCAGGCAAAAGATAAATCTCGCAGACAAGGAGAGTCTCAAAAAACTGAAAGACAAAAATCCACTGTGCAAAGAAAAAGAAAAGAATGAAGAACGAAAAAACTTCGAGAAGAAGAACAATCACATTGGAAAGAAATCCGTAGATAAAATTATACCTGTTCAAGTTTACAAAATACTGGAACACAAAAAGCAGGATCTTGAATGAAAAAGTTGTTCCAAGAGATGCAATAATACAGCTTCCCCAGGACGGCTTTGTGCGGCTTGCGTACTTGTACATGAGCAGGGAAATCAAAAAAATCAAAATATACGGAAAAATAGAAACTATTGTTGTATAGGCAAACTGAAAGGAAACGCTTGCATCCTTCATGAAATAGGCAAGAAAATCAAGCTTGACAATTGACTTGGAGGCGGCAACCAGGAATATTCCGGCCGAAATCATAATGAGTGTAATTGCTTCCAGTGCAAAAATCAAAAGCTGCTTTGTAAGTCCCTTGGATTTCTGCTCCTCACCGAATATTCTGTCCAGACCGGTGAAAGTTGAAGAAAAGCATCGTCGTGACATCCAGATTGTTGCCCAGATAAGAACAACTTCAAAACTTGTGATTGAAGAAATTGAGTCAAAGGATTCATTGAGTCTTGATATTGTTGATGTAAACCCAGAAAGAAAATCAAACTGGGAAACAATAAAATTCTGCACATCAGGAGTGGCATGAAGAAACCTGAACAAAATGACAAAAATCATCATGGAAACAGGAATGAACGAAAACAAGAAGCCAAAAGCACATGCCGAAGCTGAAGACATCAGGTCATTGGCAAAAAAAAGGCTTACATTCAAATACAATGACTGAACAAAAGCAACGGGAGACAATCTCTTTGGAAGAAGCCTTTTAAAATTGAACATTATCAGCCGTTAAATCCAGGAATGTGAGAAAAAGGAGATACAAATGTGGATTTAGATGCAGTAGTCATAGGCTTCTGCTTTGTTGCCAGGTTGTAATAGTTGAGAAGGTTGTAATCAGACTCATCCTTTCTGTCGCCATTAATTGACAGCAGAAGAGTCTCATGCATTGTCTTTGTTACATAGTGACGAATTTCATCCTTAACCGTTGGAGAAGTTCCAGGCATGAGAAGAAGAACCCAGATGGTACAATCAGTTGACTGCTTGACTGCATAAACAACAGTATCAACAACAAGCTGCCTTGTTCCCAGGCGCAGAGTTCCTCCGTTAAGAAGAAAATTCTTTACAATAATCTGATTTTCCAGAACCTTCGGAATTTTTACAGCCATTCCAACAGAACTGATATCAAGAAGCTTAAGCTGATGCATCTTTGAACCATGATTCCAGAACAGGGAAGCATCACGGTCATAGACAAGATTTGCACGAACATACTGACGGCGGCCCTTTGCATCAAAAGCAAGAAGGACTTCATTGATTTTCTTTGCAACACTGGAAAGACCATCATCAAAATCAATAATTCCACCGCGAAGATGGGCAGTCTTAACAAAAAGATCCTTGTCAGACTGTTTCATTCGTTCTGTCATGATTGCAGTAATAGTTGTTGCAAGTGTTTCATCACGTTCAAGGGTGCGGACAAAGTTATACCAGGCACCAACAGACAGCTGTGCGTCAGCATTAATGAACAAAATCGAATCAGGATTTTTCATCAGAAGATTCTTTGCGTCACGATAGTTTTCAATCACATAAACTTCGTACTCATTCTTTTCGAGATCTGAAACAATATCTTTTTTTACTGAATAAGTAGGATTGAGAAAAAATATCTTTCTTCCGAAACATGAAGCCATTTGCCGGTACCTCCTTTATCAATTATTTTCGTTTTCTTTATATTCAAACATGAAAACCACAAGGCGCAATGGTTGTTACGCCCTGTGATGTTTTTTAGAAATCAGCAAGCTTTGGAGCTCGTGGAAAAGGAATTACATCCCTGATGTTTTCCATACCAGTCACATAACGGATGAGACGTTCAAATCCCATGCCGAAGCCTGAATGTGGAACTGTTCCGAACTTTCTAAGATCAAGATACCAGTTGTAGATGCTTTCATCCATTCCTCGGTCCCTGATTGCCTTGAGAAGCTTGTCGTAATCTTCTTCACGCTCAGATCCACCGTTAAGCTCACCAATTCCAGGAACAAGAACATCAACTGCCTTTACAGTCTTTCCGTCTTCATTCAGCTTCATGTAGAAAGACTTGATTTCCTTTGGATAGTTGTAAACCATCACAGGGCACTTGAAAATCTGCTCTGTGAGATAGCGCTCATGTTCTGTGGCAATGTCACATCCCCAGTATGGCTTGAATTCAAACTTATCTGCATGCTTCTCAAGTTCCTTGATGGCATCTGTATATGAAATGCGGACAAACTTTGACTTTACTACGGATTCAAGCTGGGCAATGAGTCCAGGCTTAATTCTCTTGTCAAAGAACTCAAGGTCCTCACGGCACTTAGTAAGAGCCCAGTTCAAGAGATACTTTACGAAATCTTCCTGAAGGTCCATGTCATCTTCAAGATCAAAGAATGCCATTTCCGGTTCAATCATCCAGAACTCACTCAAATGTCTTGGCGTGTTTGAATTCTCTGCACGGAATGTTGGTCCGAATGTATATACACGGCTCAATGAAGTTGCAAGTGTTTCTGCCTCAAGCTGACCTGAAACTGTAAGGCTTGCCTTCTTTCCGAAGAAATCCTTTGAATAGTCAACGATCTTGTGGGCATCCTCAATCTTCATTCCACCCTGTCCGGCCTTAACACCAAGCTCTGCAATCTTTTCAAGGCTCAATGTTGTAACCTGGAACATTTCTCCTGCACCCTCGCAGTCTGAACATGTAATTTCCGGAGCATTGATATAGCAGAATCCTCTTTCCTGGAAGAAGGAGTGAACTGCAAATGCCATCTGGTTTCTTACGCGATATACGGCACCAAAAGTATTAGTGCGTCCGCGAAGATGGGCAACACCACGAAGATATTCCATTGACATCTTGTTCTTCTGTAGCGGATATTCTTCCTGAGGGCATTCTCCAAGAACCTGAAGATCCATGAGTGTGATTTCAACTGCCTGTCCTGATGCAGGTGAAGGAATGATTTTTCCCTCTGCACGAATAGACGCACCACTCAAAGTCTTTGCAAGATTCTTTTCTATATTTTCAGCATTTGCACCCTGAGTATTTGTGCGGTCAAAAGTAAGCTGCACAGAGGCAAAGCAAGAACCATCGTTTACCTGGATGAAAACCAAATTTTTTGAATCACGCTTTGATTTTACCCAGCCACATACTGTAACAGAACGACCATCAGGTTCTGATGTAAGCAAATCTTTTATTAATACCGGCTTCATAGTAGTTTATTTTATTATTTTAATCTCTAGTAGTCAATTAAGGCTTTAACACGGCCAGACTGACTCATTTACAATTCTACACCCTGCTTGTGCATAAAGACTGTCTGGCATCAAACTGAGCAAGAGCCTCTTCAAGAAGGTAATCAATGAGATCAGCATACTTAAGCCCTGCACTCTCGCACATTTTCGGGAACATGCTGATTGAAGTAAAACCTGGCAAAGTGTTTATTTCATTGAGATAGATCTCATTTGTCTTGCGGTCAATGAAAAAGTCAACGCGGCTCAATCCCGATGCATTAACCTGAGCATAGGCCTTCTTTGCAGTCTCACGGATAAACTCCAGCTTTTCATCATCCAGCAAGGCAGGAATCTTAAGCTCGGCACCAGACGGATCATTATACTTTGCATCATAATCATAGAACTCATGCTTTGGAACAATCTCCCCCGGACCATAAGCCTTTAGAACAGTGCATGGCTTTGACGGATCCTGAGTAACTGCATTTCCGGTAACAGAACATTCAATCTCACGGGCATCAATTGCCTTTTCAACAAGAACCTTATTGTCCCACTGGAAAGCTTCCATGAGGGCAAAAGAGAATTCCTTTTTGTTTGAAGCCTTGTTTGCACCATCACTTGAACCTGCCGAGCATGGCTTCACGAAAAGCGGGAAACCAAGCTTTGCAACTGCATCTTCCATTGCCTGATCATACAGTTTGCTGTCATTAACCTGAGTTCTTCTGATACAAACATAAGGAACAACGGGAAGTCCTGCATTGTGCCACATGATCTTTGTTGTTTCCTTATCCATGGTACAAGATGATCCGAGAACATCACATCCAACATAAGGAACTCCAGACATTTCAAAAACTCCCTGAACTGTTCCGTCCTCACCATAGGTTCCGTGAAGAACAGGGAACACTACGTCACAGGGAATGAATTTTCCGCAGGCAAAGAAAGTGCTGTTCTTTCCCTTTCCGAAGAATACACTCACCTCATTGTCAGGATTTTCATTCACACTCAGTGTTGCAGAAGAATCATTTCTAACCTTTTCAAGAAGTTCATTATTTTCCAGATGCCACTTGCCCTGCTTTGAAACAGACACAAGAGTCACTGAATGGCTTGCACTGATATTTCTTGCAATGGATGTTGCTGACATAAGTGAAATTTCATGCTCACCAGATTTTCCACCATAAATAAGTACTACGTTCATATTCATTTCCCCAAAATTAAAATTATGTACACATTCCCAAAACTTCTGTTTGAAGGACTGCAATTATTTTACAAGTTCCCTAAGCTGTTTTCTGGCTTCCTCAATTTCATCATACTTCATGACATGATCCTTGTAGATGATTGAGTTTTCATGGCTTTTTCCAAGAAGAAGAACAATGTCATTTTCACCAGCCAGAGAAAATGCCTTTGCAATTGCATCCGGTCTGTGGGGAATGAGGAAAAGATTCTCCCCGTCCTTCTTGCCGGATTTTCTCGAGCCGGCTGCAATCTGCTCAAGAAGTTCCATGCTGTCCTCACCGCGAGGATCCTCGTCTGCAAGAACAACATAGTCACAGAAACGTCCGGCAATCTCACCCTGCAAAGGTCTTTTCTTTACATCACGCTCACCACCGGAACCAAAGACACAGATCATCTTTCCGGAACATCTCTTCCTTACCGGAGGGAAAATGGTCTCAAAGCTGGATGGTGTGTGAGCATAGTCAACAATTACCTCAAACTTCTGGCCTTCATCAACTATGGTCATTCGTCCCTTTACGCCCACAAGCTTTTCTGCGCAAAGTGAAAGTTCCTCCACGGACTTGCCGGTTGTTCCATGAACTGCCATGATTGCAGCCATGATATTGTATGCATTGAATGCACCAGGAACTGATGACCTAACGTGAACAACCCTGTTTTCATTGTTAAGATAATCAGCGCCTTCAATTCTGTGCATGCTGAATGAAATTCCAAACCTTGCCTGGGCAATATTGCGGGCTGCATAGTAAGCCATGTTTTCCGGAATATCTGGAAGAGGAACCATTTCTGAAGACGATTCTGCAGCCTGCTTTCCGGCCTTTCCTTCTGTAGTGAATCCATAGACGCTGTGCTTTGTCTGGGCGGCAAAATATTTTGCTGCAGGATCCTCAAGATTTACGATTCCAAATGAGTTAATTTTCTTTTCAGTTCCATTGATTGTCTTTATGTGTTCATGCTTATCAAGGGCACGGAAAAGATTTGCCTTGTCACTCTTATACTGCTCGTAGGTTCCATGGAATTCAAGGTGTTCCAGCGTTACATTCATGAAAACGCCGCAGTCAAAAAGAACGTCTCCAAGTCTGTTTGTCCTTGTGCTTAATCCATGGCTGGAAGACTCAACAACAGCATGAGTACATCCATTTTCAACCATTTCATAAAGCTCACGCTGAACAATTGGAGCTTCGGGCGTTGTCTGATGCTGAGGATTGTCAATGGCATCACCACCAAGAGAGTACTGAACCGTGGAAATAAAACCTGCCTTGAACCCGGAAAGTCTCAGAAGCTGCCAGATAAAACTGACTGTGGAAGATTTTCCCTCTGTTCCAGTTACACCGTACACAACAAGTTTCTTCGAAGGATAGTCATAGAAACATGCGGAAACCGGACTCATGGCAAACCGTGACGACTCAACATGAATGAACACAGGTTTCTGTGACACTTCATTAACTGCATCTGAAATTGATTTTTTTTCATCATCACTAAGCTGATCCTGAAAAACGACTGCACTTGCACCACTCTTGACTGCAGATGCAATAAATTTATTTCCTGTCGTATGAGTTCCCGGCAGTGCAAAGAAAAGGGAATTCTTCTTCACATCACGGCTGTCAAAAACCAGCGACTCAACTTCGCATGAAACATCCTCAGAAAGAACGTTCAAATCCAGATCCACGATTTTATGTTCAAATGAATTGAGCAATTCACAAATATTCTTTTTCATAGTGATTCTTGATTATAATGACTAAAAAAGTATCGGTCTAGTATTTTCAATTCGTAACCAAACCATGGTAACTTGTAAAGAATAATTCCCCGGTTTCCCTTGCCTTTACCGTTCATATTCTTTATTCTGATTTTTATATGTACGAAGTTAGAGTTGAGGCTGATTTTGCAGCTGCACATTTTTTAAGGGACTATCACGGCAAATGCGAGAATCTTCATGGACACAACTATAAGGTTTATGCCCATGTCAGGGGATCAAATCTAGATGAGGGCGGAATGCTTCTGGACTTCACGCAGATCAAAAAAACACTCAGGAATGTATGTGAATTGCTGGACCATAAGAATCTCAACGATTTTGACTACTTTGACCAGAATCCAAGCGCAGAACGAATCGCAACTTTCATTGCAGGAAAAATTCTTGAATCAATTCCGGAACTTAAAGACAAAAATGGAACTCACCTGCATGCCATTGACGTATTTGAAACAGACACATCCCGCGCAAGGTACATTCTGGACTAAAAGCATCCTCTCAATGTCACAGGAAATTTGAAACCAAAGGATTTTCCAGAATCAGCAAATGACACAAGACCAAATCCAATGGACTTTTTCTCATCAAAAGGAACCTTCAGTTGAACTCCAGTCTCGATGCATGTTTCCAGGGCACCTCCTGAATACAGGGCAAAATTTCCACTGGCAGAAAAATCTGTGCCGAAATTTTTAAGAACCGAAACCTCGCCATAATATTCACACTCATTTTTCGAATAGGAATCGCACCTGTCCAGGGAAATAGCACAGTCAAAAATTACGTTTACTGCCTTATGGAAGAACATCCCGCTTGTGGAAAGCATTTTTTTCCCCTTTACGATACGGGATTTTGAATAGTCAATGCCATCAATCCAGCACTCTGCATCATCACCAAGACCAAAAGAGATTCCAGAAGAAAAGCACATGTTTATGGAAGAAACAGGAAACAGATCAGCCTGAACAAAAAGTCCCATTGCCCTTTCCTTGTGATCAAAAACATCCTTCAGGGAGCAGGAAAAAATTACAGTATCATTGTAATTGCAGGACACCGCCGTGCAAAAATCAAAGTCACCATCATCCTCGAAAAAGCTCCTGTTTCCATTATATGGAACCGAAGCATAAATTTTCATGCTTCCAAGACTTGATTCAATTAAGTCAAAGATGTCGGCACAAAGTGTTATCCCGTCACTTCCCATGGCTCCAAGGTTTACCTTTGCATCTCTTGAAACCATGCGGCTTCCGGCACAGTTCATGTTGTCGTGGAGAGAAACTGAAAGCCATGAAACAGGAGTATAGCCAACCCACCAGTCCTCATGGCTTGTGTCACAGTTCCAGAAATCATCTTCACTTTGAAGAACTGAAATTTTTCCGCCTACATAAAATTTCTCTGACAAAACACCGGCATCCAGCTCAAACTGCAAGCGTCCCGGGTGCATATCGAATTCATCAGCTTTTTCAACATGACACACATCAAAAACCAACTGGCAGGAAACATCAGCTTTTTCAAATGAAAACAATCTGGATGAGAAAAACAAAAAAAACAGTCCAAGCAAAAGCAAATACTTTTTGAAAAGCATCATGAAATCATAATAAAGTAATCTGGGTTACGAGGTAAAGAGCAGCAAAAAAAACTGGCTGTCTGGCAAGCATGAAAACCTGCCGAACAGCCATTGTCTATTTAAGGAAAATATTTCAGGAATTAGAGATCATACTTCCAGGAAACCGGGAACTTAACAAATGTGTCTCCATCACAAACCTGGAATGCAACTCCGAATGAGAATGTGTGTGCGCCGTAAACGTATTCAACTTCAGGGCAGAATCCCATAACAGTCTCAGCTTCATCAATACCGTCTTCGTTTCCAAGGTCAAAGAATAACTTTCCAGTAAGGCTTACAGAAAGTGCATCATCGATTGCGTATCCAGCCTTAACACCTGTGTAAAGGTCGTAGAAGTTTTCTTCCTTGTCAATTGAACCCACAATTTCAGCTGCTAAAGACAATGCATCGTAGTTGTAAACACAAGCAACCTGGTAAAGCTTTGTTGCACTGATTGAAAGTTCATCTGTGAAGTCAAGTTCTTCAACATCTACAGATGATTCAGATCCAGAAAAACCTGCGCTAATAATGAAGTCTTCGTTGTTCTTTGGCATAATAGATGCAAATACACCGTATGAACGCTCGTCTGAGTCAACTGCATCGATCATTGTGAATCCTACAGAAAAAAGGTTTCCCAGTGTGTAGTCAAATCCGAAGCCGAAGTTAAAGTCATCTTCACCACTGTCGCTGTCGCCATTCAAAAAGTTGATAGTATTTGGACCATCATTTTCAAACTGGAATGGGATTGTTGCAGCAATACGGAGTCCTGGATAAGGGCGTGTTACAACTGTAAATCCGTCTGAACCAAAGTTTCCTGTTGAAACATTGTCATCCCAAACTGGAAGGTAAGATGCTGTTGTATAGATGTCATCATGCCATGCAAGTGTGATTTCATGGATTGGGCGGAATTCAATATAGTAGTTATAGTCTGTCCACTTGAAACCGTAACCTTCGTCTGCACCATAATCATCAATTGTGAACTCAACCATGACTCCTGCATCAACCTTTTCAGACTTGAATTCAAATTCAGCCTTTTCGGAGATTCCTGCAAAATCCTTTTCTGTATCATCAGCCTTTGTGATTGTTATCAGGTCTGAAGATACTTCGTTGGAAAAACTGAATTCCTGAGCAAATGCACCAGAAATTCCCATTGTCAATGCTACGAATTAAGCAACAATAGCCTTTGTCATTTTCATAGATAAACTCCTTATAAAGTAGTTAGCCTTCGCTAACAACTAATTTTCGGGAGTAAAATAAACATTTTTTCGATTTTTGTCAAGAAAAATCACTGGAGATATTTAACATTTCAAGCGGTTTTTATGAAATTTTCGCATTAACAGCAGTTTCTTCCGCATGCATATTCTGAAACCGGTGTGTCTTTTCCACAATCCGTTGCCCCATCAAGCTCAGATTCCCATCTCCTGTATTTTGAGCACTCAAGAATGGTCCTTGCGTTTTCAACCCGTTCCTTTGTAGGGCTTTCAGTATCCTTGAGGACATAATCAATTCCAAGCTGGTCATATTTCATTTTCCCAAGGGAATGATAAGGCAAAATTTCAACGCGATAAACATTGTGCAATGTGCGGATAAAATCACGGGTCTGCTCAAGATACTTGTCATTATCCGTAATGCCAGGAACCAGAACGTGTCGGATCCAGATAGGCTTATTGATGCTGTCAAGATATGCAAACATTTCGCGAATATTCTTTCCGGTTCGTCCAGTAAGTTTTACATGTTCTTCCTCATCAATATGCTTTATGTCCACAAGAAGAAGATCCGTTACTTCCATGAGCCTCCTGAACTTTTCAAAAGCCTCGCCTTCACTGGAAAAAGTTGCACCAGAAGTGTCAATGCAGGTATTAACGCCCTTTGCCTTTGCCAGGGTAAACAGCTCAGTTACAAAATCCATCTGCAACAATGGCTCACCACCTGACACTGTGATTCCACCATCCTTATCCCAGTAGCTTTTGCACCTAAGGGCCTTTTCAAGAACTTCTGAGGCAGAATAAGTCTGACCTGCAGTCATGTTCCATGTATCAGGATTATGGCAGAATTTGCATCGCAGAGGACATCCAGAAAGAAAGACAATATATCTGACACCAGGACCATCAACTGACCCAAAACTCTCGAATGAATGAATGTAACCCTTTGTTCCTTCCATAGCAAAACTCCATGACTGCAATTTTTTTAGAGCAGCTATTTGCGCTCCAAACTGAGATTAATGGAGAATGAAAAAGAATTCAACATAATAAATAAAAGGTTCCCTGAAAACTATCAGGAAACCTCTGTAACTTGCAGGATATCAAAAAAAAATTGATTCTGTCACGAAGCTTTCAAGTGCTTTTCCATATAGACAATGTTGTACCACTCATTGAACTTCTTTGCACATCTTGTGAATGTTCCGCAAAGATGATAGCCATGAGTTTCGTGAAACCTGATTCCATCATCAGAAAGGTAAGCATCATTTTCTCTTGGAGTTGAAGAAATGCATGCGTACAAGGTCACAATGCCTGCATCAACCAGCTGTTTTTCCATTTCACTATACAAGGCTGAACCAATTCCCTGGCCATGAAAGTCCTTGTCAACAAAGATTGAAAGCTCAGCTTCCCAATCAAAATTTCTTCTTGCATGAAAACTTCCGGCATAGCAATATCCGACAACACGACCTTCAACTTCGGCCACAATAAACGGATACTTCAGCTTTGTGAATTCAATTCTCCTGCGAAATTCCGGTGCAGAAGGAACTTTGTGTTCCAGAGAAACTGCCGTATTCTCAACATAGGGAGCGTAAATTGAAATCAACTGCTTTGCATCGTCTGTTGATGCACTTCTTAATATTAGATTCTTGCACATGGTATTACATTATCGGCACAAATCCAATTTTTTATTAGAAAAGCTTTTAATATTCATAACCAAGCTCGGCAAGCATCCGAAGATCTTCTTCATTTGTTGAACCTTCCACAGTAAGAAAGTCTCCGCTTATGAGGGCATTGCTTCCTGCCATAAATGCATCCCGGCCATTTTTTCCAAGTGACTTTCGGCCTGCTGCACAACGAATAACCTGAGCCGGCATGATGAATCTGAAAACAGCAATTGTCCTGAGAATTTCTTCCTTATCAAGAATCTTCATGCTTTCCAGCGGAGTTCCCTTGATGGGATTAAGAACATTTACCGGAACACTATGAACACCCAGATTCCGGAGTTCGAAAGCCATGTCAATTCTGTCCCCGCGGGATTCACCAAGTCCAATGATTCCACCGGAACAAATCTCAAGTCCAGCTTCTTTTGCAGCCTTTATGGTTTCAAGACGTTCATCATAGGAATGAGTCGTACAGATTTTTGAATAGAAATTTCTGCCAGATTCCAGATTGTGATGATATCTGACAACTCCGCACTTTTTAAGTTCATCCATTTTATCTTTTCCAATGATTCCAAAGCTTGCGCAAAACTTTACCTTTCCGGAAGTTGCCTCTTCCATTTTTCTGAAACATTCAATTCCAGTCTCAAAATCCTTTCCGCCCAATCCACGGCCAGCCGTAACAAGTGAAAGACGCTTAACTTTATTTTCAACACATTTTTTTGCCTGAACACAAGCCCATTCCGGATCAATCATCTTTCCAGCAGCACATCCGGTTTTCCAGTGAGCAGACTGAGCACAATATGAACAATTCTCACTGCATGCACCCTGCTTTGCATTTATGATGGAACACACATCACTTTTGCTTCCGGCGCATTTTTTTCTTATTTCATCAGCACAATCAAGAAGTTCCTGAAGATTTTCATACTCATACAGTTCCAGAGCTTCCTTTTTTGAAATCACGTAAGATTCCTCAAAAATTTTTCGCTTCAATTCAGATGCAATATTTTCCATGACATACTCCAAAAAAAATCACATTCTATTCAAAATAGCCTTACGTTTGTTTTCCCCACTTCTTATGAGACATGAAAACAAACATTCAGTTTCCTTGTTTATGACCTGCACAAATCTGATCAAATTGATTTTTTTCTGGCTGCGGGATCTTGATGCAATTCTCACCCTGCTCCACAGTGCAAAAATTTCCGGTATAAAATTCATTGCAAGGGCAAGCAAAAAAGAGAATCTAGCCTTCTTCAACGGCGGAATTATTCTTGCAAAAAAATTCTCAACATCTTCCAGGGCAGATTTTATTTCCAGCAAAGAAGTAGTTTCGTAAACAAGTTCTGAAGAAAATGCAACAACAAAAAAACTTACTGTATATAATCCGCAGAACCAGAGTCCTTCCACATCCCAGCACAGGATTCCATCATCACAAAATTTCCATGATCTGAAAATAAAAATAAAGAGAGAATAAAAAATTACAAATTTCATTTTAATCAGGGAAGACAATCTGAATCCGCTTAACACGTGAAGAACAAAAAGAAGAATTCCACATGAGCAAAGACAAACAAAAGACTTGCCGGAAAAAAAATCATCCAGCGTTGAAAAAGAATTCTCTCCGCAAAAGGCAGCAAAACAAATGGCAACAAGAAGCAGAATCTTAATCAGTGCAGGAATCCTATGCAGAAACGAATTTCCGTTTCTATAGCTGAAGATGGGGGAACCTCTCATAGCCATAACAGGTCTCCGATTTTTTTGTATTCAACCATTGGATTTCTGATACTCCATTTTTCAAGATCAAGAGAAAGACCTTCCCCAACTGTTCCATCAAATCTTATTTCACCTTTGTCCAGAATAACAAACCTGTTTGCAAGACCCAGAATTTTTTCTGTTTCATGAGTAAGAACAACAACTGTCACGCCACGGGACTTAAGGTCACTCAGGATGGAACAAACACTCTTTACCCCAGGCCAGTCCAGGTTTGCAAAGGGTTCATCAAACAAAATAATGTCACGATTCATTGCAAGAATTCCCGCAACTGCAAGCCGGCGTTTTTCTCCGCCACTTAATGCAGCAGCGCCATCATTTTTTTTGTGAAGAAGACCAACCCTTTCAAGAACATTTTCTGCAAGAGGAACCTGATCTTTTTTTGGAACACCGCAATTTTTTATGCCAAAAAGAACATCGTCAAGTGGAGTTTCTCCAAGAATCTGGGAATCAGCGTCCTGAAACACAAGACCAACTTTTCCAGAAGTTGAAATTTTTCCCTTCGAAGGATTATCAAGGCCGGCAATCAATGTCATCAGCACACTTTTTCCGGAACCATTACTGCCTGCAATCACAAGAAAATCATTTCTGTTGATCTTCAGATTAATGTTGTTCAGTGCGTGGATTTTTCCGTCAAATACTTTCGAAACATTGTCAATTTCAACTACAGCTTCATTCATGCTTACCTTCAATCAGGCTCTTGATTTTAGACCTGAATTTTCTTGTGAGATTTACCATGATAAAAATCTTGATTAAGTTTCCTGGAATAAATGGAACAACAACTGCAGCAATTGTCTTTTCAATTGATGACCCGGTAATTTTCATGAACCCCACTATTCCCATAGCAAATACAATTACTGTGGCAAGAACACAAGCCAGAATCACCATGATCCATTTTTTTGCCTTTGATTCTTCATCGCTTTCTTTCAAAACAAGTTTAAGAAACAAACCTGCAATTACAGCAGCGGCAAAATATCCCCACAAGAATCCGCCTGTTGGTCCATAAATCAGAACACTGATTCCAGCTTTTCCGCTAAATACAGGGAGCCCCATTACACCCAGAAACAAAAAGAGAAGAACCGCAGCTCCGCCGTAAACAGGTCCAAGAAGCAGACCGCAAAGCATTGCCATCATATCCTGCAAGATAATTGGAATTCCCCCCGGTAATGGAATCTGAACAAAAAAAGCAGCTGCAGTCAATGCGGCAAACAATGCAGTAAAAACAAACCCCATGCTGATATTCTTTTTTTCCATGATTTAATCTCCTGTGAAAGAATTATTTTACAAAACTTATTTTTCCCGGGGGAACAATTTTTTTTGCATCTCCCGAGTTTTCTTTAAGAACAGCCCAGCCGTATGCATTGATTCCCTCAAAAACATAATTTCCGGATTCTTTACACACAACTGATTTTCCTAAGTCCATGCACAAAGAATTCCACTTATTGCATAATGATGAATCCAGGCTCAGCAAAGATTTTCTTGTTTCATCAAATTCATTCATGAACAAAGAAATAAATTCTTTTCTGCTCACCTTTGCATTGGCTCCAAAGACACTGTCAGTTTTTTTTAGAGCCGGTTTTTTCATGTAATTGATTCCAATGCCCAGGTTAACCCATGAACACTCTCCACCCACACAATTATACTCATCCAGAATTCCGGAAACTTTTCCTTCCCGACTCCAGATATCATTTGGCCAGCGAAGATAAAAATTCTTATCAGATATTCTGTTTAGCACACTGCAGGCAGAAACCATTGCAGCCATCACAAGCCTGTTTTCCTCTGCCCCAAGAATTTTATCGCGGCAAATAAGTGTAAAGGCAAGACTTTCCTGTGTTGTCTGCCACTTATGATTCTGATGACCACGGCCATTTGTCTGCATATCTGTTGTAACACATCTTATTTCTGAGCCTGATTGATCCATGGCAATTTTACGTGCCTCAGTCATTGTTGAGTCAGTAGCATCAAAATGAATGAATGATTTTTCTTCTTTGCCGAATTCCCAGGGACACAAGCTGTTGGAAAGATCACGTTCAAGAACATACCCCGAACGGCCAACAATAATTCCATAACCGGATTTCTGAAGAGATTGAATGGACTTCCAGACAGCAGTTCTTGAAACACCACTCTCACCTGCAAGCTTTTCACCGGAAACAGGTTCAGTTGATGCACGAAGGACTTCAAGAATTTTCTGCTTTGTGGATTTATTTTCGTTAACCATATCTTTCACTAGGTTAACGAATTTATTTCTGTTAGTCAACAAAAAAAGCCGGCAGGAAATCCTACCGGCTTACTCAATGTCTGCTAATCTATCATGAAATCATTCACAATAGACTCACCCTTACATCTGTTCGTGACAAGTACGAGCAATAACGTCGTCCTGCTGTTCCTTTGTGAGGTTAATGAAGCGAACTGCATAACCAGAAACACGAACAGTAAAGTTAGCATATTCAGGCTTATCAGGATGTGCCTGACAATCCTTAAGCTTGTCAACACCAAATACGTTAACGTTAAGGTGATGTGCTCCCTGAGAGAAGTATCCGTCAAGGATTGAAACAAGCTTTTCAGCTCTTTCTTCGTCTGAGTGACCAAGAGAAGCTGGGTTCATTGTCTGTGTGTTAGAAATACCATCGAGTGCGTACTCATAAGGAACCTTTGCAACAGAGTTAAGAGAAGCAATAAGACCACTCTTTTCAGCACCGTAAGCTGGGTTAGCTCCAGGAGAGAATGGAGCACCAGCTGGACGTCCGTTTGGAAGAGCACCAGTTGCCTTACCGTAAACAACGTTAGAAGTAATTGTAAGGATAGATGTTGTTGGTTCAGCATCACGATATGTGTGGTGCTTCTTGATCTTCTCCATGAATGTCTTGAGGAGCCAGATAGCAATATCATCTGCACGGTCATCATCGTTACCATAACGTGGGAAGTCACCTTCAACGATGAAGTCCTTAGCCATATTCTTGATAACCTTAACAACTTCACCAGTCTTCTTGTTCTTAACTTCTACATCACCACGAACAACCTTTACCTTTGCATACTTGATTGCTGAGAGAGAGTCTACAACATGTGAGAATCCGGCAATACCAGTTGCAAATGTGCGGCGAACGTCTGTATCAATGAGAGCAAGCTCAGCTGCTTCATAGTAGTACTTATCGTGCATGTAGTGGATAAGGTTAAGAGTATTAACATACAAGTCAGCAAGCCATTCAAGCATGATGTCATACTTGTGCATAACTTCGTTGTAATCAAGATATTCTGAAGTGATTGGTTCGATCTCTGGTCCAACCTGAACACCTGGTGTAAGTCCAGCGTCTTCGTCCTTTCCACCGTTGATAGCGTAAAGAAGAGCCTTTGCAAGGTTAGCACGAGCACCGAAGAACTGCATTTCCTTTCCAGTCTGTGTAGCAGAAACACAACAACAGATTGAGTAGTCATCTCCCCAGATTGGGCGCATTACATCATCGTTTTCGTACTGAATAGAAGATGTTGTTACAGAGATGAAAGATGCATACTTGCGGAATGTCTTTGGAAGTCTCTTAGAGTAGAGAACTGTAAGGTTTGGCTCTGGAGAAGGTGACATGTTTTCGAGTGTATGGAGGAAGCGGAAGTCGTTCTTTGTTACCATTGAGCGTCCATCCTGTCCAAGTCCACCAACTTCAAGAGTTGCCCATATAGGGTCACCAGAGAAGAGCTGATTGTAAGCTTCGATACGAGCAAAGCGTACCATGCGGAACTTCATAACCATGTGGTCAACAAGTTCCTGTGCCTGAGATTCTGTGAGAACTCCATTCTTGATATCACGTTCAACATAGATGTCAAGGAATGTTGAGATACGACCAACAGACATAGCAGCACCATTCTGAGTCTTAATTGCAGCAAGATATCCGAAGTAAAGCCACTGGAATGCTTCCTTAGCTGTCTTAGCAGGCTTAGAAATATCAAATCCGTATGATGCAGCCATTTCCTTCATCTGCTTGAGGCACTTAATCTGCTCTGCAACTTCTTCACGGAGACGGATAACATTGTCTGTCATTGTTCCATCACCAATGTTTGCAAAGTCCTTCATCTTCTGTTCGATAAGGAAATCAATACCATACAAAGCAACACGGCGGTAGTCACCTACAATACGTCCGCGTCCGTATGTATCAGGCAAACCAGTAAGGATGTGTGCTGAGCGAGCCTTGCGGATCTCTGGAGTGTATACATCAAATACTGCATCTGAGTGAGTCTTGTGGTATTCTGTGAAAATCTTGTGGAGTTCCTTGTTTGACTCGTAGCCGTACATCTGTGTAGACTGCTCTGCCATCTTGATTCCACCAAAAGGCATGAAAGCTCTCTTGAGTGGCTTGTCTGTCTGAAGACCAACAACCTGCTCGAGATCTTTCATTGATTCATTAATATATCCAGGCTTGTGTGCTGTAATTCCAGTAACAATGTCTGTATCCATATCAAGAACACCGGTTCTTTCCTTTCCATCAAGACCAACGCTCTTCTTTGTGAATTCTGCTCTCTGCAACTTCTGGAGTTCATCGAAAAGCTTTTTTGTTGCATCAGTTGGACCTGCAAGGAATGACTGATCACCATCATAAGGTGTGTAGTTGTTCTGAACGAAGTCTCGAACATTTACTTCTTCGCGCCATTTGCGTCCTTCAAATCCGTTCCATTCTTCTCTCTGGATCATAAATTTAACCTCATAATATATAATTAAGAACCTGAAACCGAGTCGGCCAGATTCACCCAAGGGACAATACCCCCGTGGATTGCTCCACTTGCTAAAAGAAATCCCCTTTCATTAACAACAAAAAGGAAAATCTTGTCTGGACTTACTAGTATACGTTAATTCAATTACATTTTCAACCGAAATTGAAATTATTCCCGCATAGACAGATACTTCCTTACCATAATTTTACATAAAGTCTTCCAGTAATCTATGAATGTATATTTCAAAACAAAAAAAACCGCTCCAGAATACTGAAGCGGCCATTTAATTCCGTGATCAATTATATAGAATAAAGTGATTATTCCTGAGAACTATTTTCCGTCGTTAACTGCACTTCCAGTAGAAAGCACTGCAGTTTCAACCATGTAGCGGATGCTTGTTCCCTTGTCATCTTCAAGAGTCTTCTGAACAATGAAAACAAGACTTTTGCCTGAAGCATCAGTGAAAATCTTGTCAATCTGATATGCTGAAATGCCCTTTCTCTGGCAATCAGGAGTTCCTACCTTCATAGACGAAAGAATTTCTCCATTCTGATTCTTCTGAACAACATTAATATAGAACTTTGACTTAACGTTCTTTCCTGATCCAAAAAATTCCGGCACAAGACGAACATGATAGAATACCTCATTTCCTGCAGAAGAATTCTCAAAATCCTTGAAAACAATTTCTTCTGTCGGAAGCTTCTTCTCGCTTTCACGAAGAAAAAGCAATGTCTTAACCGAAGCTGGCTTTGCATTGTACTTTGAAGTCTTCCAGGTTGATTTTTTCTTAAGTTCTTCGTATGCATCCTTTCCGGAAATTTCAGAAGTCACATCCGATGGTTTTGTCTTGTAAATTTCATTTCTTACAAAATCATTTGCAGCAACATCAACAGTATAGATTTCTGCCCAGGCTTTATATGTCTTGTCCTGTTTGCCGTACTGACCAAAAAGATAGTACTTTCCATCATCAGAAAAACCTATATCATCAAAAAAAGCTGCATCGCCTGCAAAAACAGAAGCCGACATCAAAACAGCTGCAAGTGTACCCAAAATAACCTTTTTCATGTGTTCCTCCCAAAAAATAGAACCTTACTTGAATTTTCGGTATTTCAGGGAAAGTCTTTACTAAAATTTCGTGCTGATATATGTTTAAACCATACTATGACAATCAAAACAAGAAACGGTTCACTCCTGATATTTTCATTCATCGCAATTGCATCATTTTTAATCCATGGGGGACTTTTTGTCTGGGCAAGTTTCAACGATACAATTTTCCAGCCACAGTCACCCATAAGAATATACGAATTTAATCTTGGTGGAATTTTTTCCTACAGCTTTACAAGCTCCATTGTGGCCATACTTGTCCTTGCATTTCTGGCACCACTTCTTTCACTGGCCGTCTTCCGCGGTTTTGAAAAAACACAATCACTGGAAATTGTTTTCTTCATTGGAATACTTGCAAGCCTTCTGATGGAATCGGTACGAATCTATATTCCATATTATGGGCTCTGGAAATCATACTCGAAATCTCTTGCTTACATCGGGAAAATAATTATTGGAGCAAGACTTCTCTTTCCACTGAGTCTGTTCTTTGCACAGCTGTTTCATGCACAGGAACACAATCAGAATGCCGAAAGAAACCTTGCACTACTTTTTGTTCTTACATCACTTATCGCATTCTTTTACCCGGTCAATTCCGGAATAATAACAACAAGCAACACAGTTTTGTGGGGACTTAGAAAATTTTTCATTACAGCCCGAGTTCTGATTATGATGACGACATTTGTCTCAATGCTCATAGAAGGATACAATACCGGAATCAAGGCAAATTACACAAAAGCTCTTGGAGCTCTCGCCTTCTTTTTCGGGCACCTGATTCTTTCTTCAGCAGACTCTGTCTTTACACTTGCAGCAGGATTGATAGTATTTCTTGCCGGATGCATGATCTATCTTAAGTCAATCCATTACATCAGAAATACCTGGAACTAGAAAACTTTCAAAATAATTCCTCACGGACAAAACAATAATTCAAATATAAAAATCTTTTACAGATTGCGTGAAGGTAAATGTTTTCCAGCAGAAGAAAATTATGATTGAAATCAGAGACACAAAAGAAACTGAGAAAGACCGCCGAGTACAAGTGGAATCAGGATATTGTCGAAATCTTTTAATGGGAGCAGTTCTATTGTCATGCCTACTGAAGCAATAATCAGAGACACGGCACAAACATCAACCCCTACAGGAAAATCACCTGCAACACATGCCAGGAAACAGGAAATGAAAATTGCAGTAAAGCAGGTCAGGCTTCCGGCAACAGTTTTTCCACCGGTAAATGGAATATGAACCCTTCCAAACATTTTTCCGGAAAGGCTTGCAAGACCATCACCAAAAGCCAGGGCATATATTCCGATTGTGGCAGGCAATGATTTCCATATAAAAGCACAGAGAAAAATTCCGCACACCAAAGTTACGGGACCAAGAACAAAGCGGTTTTCATCTCTTTTTCTTGCAGCAGCTTCTGTAATTGTAGAAATGACAGGAACATGGATTCCCCTTAGCCTTATGAATTCAGAAACTGAATACAAGGTCAAAAGTACAAGAAGAACAATCATGGTTGCAGGATAGTTTGCAGACAGCAGAAAAGGAACAAATGCACAGCAAAGATGTATCGCCTTTCTGAAAGCCTCCTTGAAAATCATAAGGACTCTCTGGCGAGAAATTATTCCTCTGGTTCTACCTGCAAGAGAAAATCTTCTTCTCATTCAAGACCTTTCTCACCATACAGAGTTCTTGGAATCTGAGTATAGATTTCCGGCTCATAATCTGAAGTTGGATGAGTAATGTACTTGATGTTCTGCTCAGCAAGATTTGATCCTTCAAGACGAATCATTGTCTGCTGATTTCTTGTAAGTGCATCCCAAGCCCTCAGGCTTTCCTGGAGACAAACAATTGCACGGGCATTCAACTCGCTGTTACCAGTGAGATTTGCAATGCGGGAAAGAGTAACACCAAGATTGTTGGATCCCTTCATGTATGTTTCAACAATATCTGCCTGATCCTCGCGAACCTGAGGAAGAAGAACTGCATATTTCTGCCTGTCTGAATCAAGCTGGCTCAAAAGACGCTCATAATATCCGGCTGCAACATGGTTGTCACTTGAAAGGCTCAAAGTGTTTGCTAGTGCAAGAAGAAGATGAGTGTCATTTCCTGACGTATCCTGGCTCTTGATGAAAGAACCCAATGCTTCCGGATAATTGTGGTTTTCATACTGGATATATCCAATTCTGTATCTGACAGACGAAGTATCATACTTATTGTTTACAGCATTGACATAGTTCTTGAGAGCTGCATCATTGTCACCTGCGATAAAATAATCAAGATCAGCAAGATCAGAATAGAGATGACCTGTGTTTTCATCGCTCTCAAAACCACTTGTGCTGTTTTCTTTTTCGAAAATTGAAATTCCCTTACCGTAGAGTTCCTCTGCAGTAATATATTCCCTTTCCTCAACCATTTCCTCACCAAGGAGCCTGTATGCATTGATGTACTTGTAAGTTTCTCTCTTGTTTCTGCGAGTCTGCTTTTCAAACTGAGCAATGGCAGACTTCATCATCTGGGCTGCTCCCTTTCCGTTGTTTGTGTTAACGAAGTAGCGTGCCATATTGTACAATGCAACCGGATTTTCCGGAGCGGCCTTTACTGCACCTTCAAGAAGAGCACGAACATCTTCAATGGATGAAAGGAGTTCCTTTTCAGCAGGACGCAGAACACCATAGCGCTTGTCGAGAATATACTCAGAAAGCTCAATTCGATCCTGGGGTTCAAGATGCCTGCCCTTTGACATGAACATTTCCTTGTATCCAAGAACCATTCTGAGGTTATCTGTACGGATAAAATATCTCATCTGTCTTGAATTAATGAGGTCATCTGTTCCATAAAGCTCAACAAGAAGATCATACTGTTCTTTTGCAAGCTCAAACTTTGTCGGATCGCGGTCAGTTGCCCATTCAAGATAAACATCACCCAGCTGAAGAACGGCGTCACGGTCATTTATGTAATAATCAAGAACCTCACGCTTAATGAGTCGTTCACTTTCCTCATAGTTGTAAAGATCATAGCATTCCATTCCGGCCCAATCCAAAGCACCCTTTTTGTCATGGTCATAGCGCTGGACAATGGCACGATACATCATTCTTGCACGGTCATATTGCTTGTGCCGCCTGTAACCTTCCGCATACTTGAAGAACCATTTTTTCACAGGCTTGTAATTAAGAGCCTCGTTGAAGGTTTCTTCTGACTGAGCATACTGATTGTCTTCAAGAAGTTCATATCCCTGATTGTAAAGAATTGAAGCACAAATAGGTTCATAGATGAATTTCTTTGAAAGAGTAACAATGCAGAAAATAAGCACTGCGGCAACACCAGTAAGAATTGCACCAGGAATGATTCTGTTCTTAAGCTGATATTCAACAGATTTTTTGTATGCTTCATATTCAGCAACTGAACGTTTTTCAAAATCACGAGGAACATCAAGCTGAATATCAAGAAGCTTTTCAAGTTCTGAAGCAACCTGTCTTGCAGGAGCCTTACGCAGGACCTTTTCAAGAATACCGAAAATTGCATCATCAGTGAATTCGTTCTTTACTACGAAATCTTCAAGTGCAATTCGAACGTTAAGGGGATAATCCTTGAGATTTTTCAGGAAACGCTTGTATTCGTTATCAGTGAATGTATTCTTAGGCTTGTTTGATTCATCATCAGCCGGTTCCTGAGCCTTACTAAAGTCCAGAGTTTCAACAACAGGTTTCTTATCAAGATTAGCCGTAACAGTATCTGAAAATCCCGGAATTGTAAAATCATCGCTGTCAACATCACCGAGGGCAAAATCTGAATCTGAATTGTCTGCCTCAGAAGAAAAATCAAGGTCACCGATTCCACTAGCCTCTGCAGAAAAATCCATGTCTGCTGAATCATCATCAAGTGAAGGCAGGTCAAGACTGAGTTCATCTGTAGATGCCGGAGTCTGGTCATCAAGTGAAGGCAGGTCAAGGCTGAGTTCGTCTGTAGATGCCGGAGCCTGGTCATCAAGTGAAGGCAGGTCAAGGCTGAGTTCATCTGTAGATGCCGGAGTCTGG
>SAMEA3663224__coassemble_171_pt1 | contig 45284 bp, 40 predicted proteins | sample SAMEA3663224__metabat2_low_PE_008 | metagenome-assembled genome bin SAMEA3663224 (sample SAMEA3663224) | pig gut metagenome | biome: pig gut; feature: pig-associated habitat; material: faeces | place: China | collected 2013
AAGCGGCAACCAGTAACCGCAATCTTGCCATCATTGATTTCCTGCTTTCTTCAGGAATAAGGATAAGTGAACTTGTTCATCTTAACCGGACTTCAATAAATTTAAATTCTAGAACCTGTGTAGTGATGGGTAAAGGAGCAAAACAGCGAGAAATATATTTTGATGTCAGAACAAAAATAGAGCTTGAAAATTACTTAAAGACTAGAAAGGATAAAAACAGGGCTCTGTTTGTTACAGAAAGAAAAAAAACAAAGCATGGGGCTTTCTCCAGGCTCTCCGTAAATTCTGTAGAAAAAATGATTCGGGAAATAGGTGTGAAGACAGAGATTGAAAACGTACATCCCCACAGATTCCGACGGACAATGGCAACTCGTGCCATAGACAAGGGAATGCCTATAGAACAGGTTCAGGTATTGCTTGGCCATACGAAGATTGACACTACCTTACGTTACGCAAATATTCAGCAGGCTAATGTAAGGCATTCGCATCAAAAGTATATCTGCTAGGGATTTCGTATTTTACAAGTTAATTGTAAAATTTATATAAGATGAAGAAAGCTATTATCTTTTTTATAGTTTCATCAATAAACTCTCCATTATGTTTCTTCTTATGGCGGGAAAAATTACAATTTTTTTGCTTGTCGGATAAATGTAATTTTCTTTCGTGATTTTTACATTTTTGATTTTCCGCGGATATATATAGTAATGAGGTTGAGACGGTAACTTGATGAAGGAAGAGAAAATAAGTACCATTTTGTAAGTATGGCAATGAAAAGAAAAAACTCAGTTGTATATAAATGTTCTTCTTGTTCTTATACTCAGCCTGCCTGGTTGGGGAGATGTCCAGAATGCGGCGGCTGGAATACTTTTGAAGAATGCCTTGTTGATCCAAATGCGGCTTCAGTTAAGATAGCTTCCAACGGAACCAGTGTAAAGATGAAGCCTGTTCCCATGTCAAAAATTACTGTTCAGGATGAGAACAGAATATCAACTTCAATTGAAGAATTTGATCGTGTTCTGGGTGGAGGAGCAACCAAGAGAAGTGCAATCCTGATCGGCGGTGAACCTGGCATAGGAAAATCAACATTGCTTATTCAGACTGCGGCTGCAATGCTTGGAAAGGGTAGAATTCTCTATGTTTCCGGGGAAGAGTCTGCTTCACAAATAAAGGGTCGTGCCGTGAGACTGGGTCTTAATGTTGATCAGATGGAAATATTATGTACCACTCGTCTTGAAGATATTCTGGATGCCCTTGATGCATTGAATCCTCTTGCTGTCATAATTGATTCGATCCAGACCGTTTACTCGGTGGAAGCCGGCATTGTTCCTGGAACTGTAAATCAGCTTAAGTATTGCTCCAATGAATTGATTGGATGGGTAAAAGAACGAGATTCGGTTTTGTTTATGACAGCACATGTTACCAAGGATGGATCAATTTCCGGCCCAAAAAGTCTTGAGCACATGGTTGATACTGTTCTTTCATTTGAACGTTCAAGTGATGAAGTCAGGTTTCTTCGAGCACAGAAGAATCGATTCGGAAGCATAGATGAACTGGGCCTGTTTGAAATGGACTCAACGGGGCTAAAGTGTGTTGTTGATCCAAGTTCATTGTTCATTACACGAAGGTCAGGAAACATTCCGGCTGGAGTTGCATGTGTCTGCGTTTTTGAAGGAAGCCGTGCATTTGTTGTAGAAATTCAGGCATTGACGGTTCCTGCGAAGGCAAGTTTGAACAGAGTTTATTCTGAAAAAATTGACAGCGCAAGAGTAAGCAGGGTTGCTGCAGTTCTTGAAAAAAGAGCCGGAATCAGATTCAGCGATCAGGATTTGTACATAAATGTTGCAGGTGGAGTAAGACTTACAGAAAGTGCAATTGACTCTGCCCTTGCTGCAGCGTTGTATTCTGCCCGAACGGATATACCGGTTCCAGAAAAAAGCGTGATTATCGGTGAACTCAGTCTTGCAGGAGAAATTCGTCCCGTTACAAAACAGAAACATAGAATAAAGGCTTCCAGGGAACTGGGTTTTGAACGATGCTTTGTGCCGGAAAAAGAATCGGGTGCAGTGGCAATTGAGTCCATTTCAGGATTGATAAAAGAAGTTTTTGCAAAATGAAAATAGTTCTTGCAGGAGCCGTGTCTCTGTTTGGTCATGAAGAAATCATGCGGCAGGCTCTTTTATCCGGGTTTGAGATAAAATTTTACGATGCTCCATTCATGAAAAAATACTGGCATTCAGATTTTCCAGTAGTTTTTGCTGATGCCGTTGATGAAAATGACGGTGTTGTTGTTCCCCTCACTGAATACTGGATTTCCTGGTGCATTGAAAACCAGGAAAGGTGCAGGATTAGCAGAAAGGCCCTTGAAGCAAGCAGGTCAAAGTCAAAGCTGTATTCATTTCTGGGAAAATTCCGGGTACCAGAGTTATTTGCGTCAGTTGAAGAAGCCAGGTCCTATGTCCATAATGGTGGAAGTGTAGTCATAAAACCTGAAGGCCTTTTGTCCAGCTACGGCGTTGAAATTGTTGATCAGAAAAATATTTCCATGATGGAAGAATTTATTCGTCAGACTCAAAGCATCAGAAACAAGGTTGTGAGGATAATGAAAATTCCTGCCTGCCCTGCCATTATCACGGAAAAAATTCATGGTGTTGAATTCAGTGCTGATTGTTTTGTGAATGCAGGAAATTTTTTTGTTGTCCGTGTATGCCGAAAAAAAACTGTGATTATAAACAATAAGCCTTGTGCCCTGGTTGTTCAGGTTGTTCCGGCGTCAAAAAAAATATGCATGTGCCTTGAAAACTGGTGCAACGAACTTTTTGAAAAGGAAGACATTTCATTTGCTCAATTTGATTTTATTCAGGATTCATCAGAAAAGGATTTTGTTCCAATTGATTTTGCATCCAGGATTGGCGGCGGAATGAAAGAATTGTTTTCTGAATTTGAAAACGTCTATGCAAATGCTTTTAGCCATAAAGAAATTATTTCTCCTGATTACAAAAATTTTCCTGCCATGGTAAACTACCTGCCTGTTGTAAACGGCTATGTAATAAATGATAATTACAATCTGCTTGAAGGTAAGCAATTTGTTTTCAAGAACAAGGGAGACTTTGTAAACAAGAATCCAGGAAGTGTCATGAGCCGAGTTGCGTGTGTTATCTTGAGGCATCCAGAAGAATTTACAGATGAAGAAATGGAATCATTCCTGATAGGGGAAGAATTTATTGTAGAAAAATAAGATTGGGGCTGTTTCTATATTTCTTCAAGATCCAGGGTTGGAACTTCTGTGTCCTCTTCACTTGCAGGAAGGCTGTCCATATCAACAATCATTTTCTTTCCGATCTTGTCTGAATATTCAGTTTCATCTGGTTTTCCTGCAGCAATCTGTCCGTCAACTTTATTTTCAAGTACTCTGAACACATAGTTTCGGATTGTTTTTCGTGTTTCAGGCAAAGTGTCTTTTCCAAGAATTGTAATGAGTGAGTATTCTCCGTTTCGCTCGAAATGTTTCAATACAACGAGGCTTATCTTAAGGGTTTCACCGTAAAGGTAAAGGCTTACGTTTGAAAGAAGAGTATTGTCCGGGAAGCTTTCAATCTGTTTTTCCGGAATGCGGCAGGCAATACCAACGGAACTAAAGTCAACCAGTGGAAGTGCTACTTCTGAACCATTGAAGTTAAATTTAATGTACATTGATCCTGAAACATCACAGGATGCCCGGATGAATTTTCTTCGGCCCATGGCACCATTAATATCCAGAATTGCAGTAAGGGTTTCTGTAAGATCGTCTTTGTTTGGAGAAACCGGAACATAACCTGCTGGAAGCTGTGTGTTGAAAAAGAAAAGATTCATTTGTCTTGGAGAAGTGTTGCTGGACATGACTCCAAAGTAGGTTGAAGAAACTTTTTCATCTTTTTCGCATGAAAGAATGAAGTTAAGGTACTGAATTACAGTAAGAGAATCTTTATTCACATGGTCAAGGTTAATCAGGCAAATTGAGCCGGGATTTGCCGCAAGTACGGTTTTTGCATCTCTCCAGTTTTCAATAAAGTAGGCTTCGTATTCACGTTCACGGATACGATTTTTAACTACTTCCTTGATAAGGAATGACGCGTTTATGAAAAAAATTTTTCGCCCGAATACTGGATTTTCTCTAGATTGTACTTCTTCTGCCATGTATATCTCTCAAATTCAAAAAAAAACCTAACAGTGTATATTGTAACATGATATATACTGTTAGGCAATTATTCAGCTTAATGTAAATCTAGAATTTTGCTTTTCGCAATCTAACACGTTCAACGTCTTCGCAGAACAATTCACGCAAGTCGTTCAAGCCAAGTGCCATGAGAGCCATGCGGTCAATTCCGATACCCCATGCAAGAACTGGAACATCAATTCCCATGGCCTTTGTAACTTCTGGTCGGAAAATACCCGATCCACCGAGCTCAAACCATCCGAGTTTAGGATGCTTAATATGAACTTCAATTGAAGGCTCAGTAAATGGGAAGTAACCAGGAACGTACTTAACTTCTGTTGCACCGGCAATTTCAACTGCAAACATTTCAAGCATACCAAGAAGGTTTCTCAGGTTAACGTCGTCACCAAGAATGATTCCTTCTGTCTGGTAGAAGTCTGAAAGGTGTGTGGCATCAACCTTGTCATAACGGAAACAGCGTGCAATACCAAAGTATTTTCCAGGGATTTCTGCCTTTGCAAGCTGATGTGCTGAAAGAACTGTTCCCTGGCTTCTCATGATAAGGCGGCGAGTGAATTCGTTGTCAAAATCGTAGTTCCATCCGCGGCTTCCAGTGTTTCCACCGTTTCTATGAACTGCAGCTACATTGCTCAAGAAAGGTTCTTCAATTGACTTTGCATGGGTAGGATTCTTCAGGCGGTATACGTCATGAATATCACGTGCAGCATGGAACTGAGGCATGAACAGGGCGTCTCCGTTCCAGAATTCTGTTTCTACAAGTGGACCATCAAATTCCTGGAAACCGAGGGAGCAAAGCTTGTCCTTAACGCTTTCAAGGAACTGAACGTATGGATTTGTACGTCCAGGAATAATACGTGCTGGAGGAACTGCAATATTGTATCCACGGAATGTACCTTTTTTCCATTCCCCGGAAGCAAGCATCTGAGGTGTGATTTCACCGATTTCCTTTCCGGTAATTCCGGCTTCCTTGAGGGCCTGTGCAATTTCCTTGTACTTTTCACAAAGCTTGTATCCTACTGTTTCGCGTTCAATTGTCTTGAATGGAGTTTCAGAAATACCGCGCTTCTTTGTAAGGCCGGCCATTGCTTCGTTCTGTTCTTTTGAAAGATTGGATGCGTCAAGCTGATTGTTTTCAGCCTTTGAAGCCATTGCCATGAGTTCCCTTGCAACAGCAAAACGTGCAGGAATAGCAGCACCTGTGTATTCTGCTTTCTTTTCAGCGTTCATTGCAAGAACTCCATCCTTGCTCAATCCACCGAAAGCAGATCCAACGTCCTTGTTTTCAAGACCAGTTCCAGATGCAATTTCCGGCAATGTCTTAGGTCCGTTGTCTTTGAGGTAATTTATGATTTTTTCCTCGGCAAATCCTTCTGCAAGAATTTTACGTCCGAAGTCAGTGAGTTCATAATAAGTGTGTGGTGTACGGCGAACTTCCTTGAGGAGCTCTTTTCCACTAAGCCAGCTGAATGCCTGGTTTGCGTGACCTTCCTTATAATCAAGTTCTTTCTGGAGCCTTTCTGATGTAAGCTCGTCCTTTTCTGTGTATTTCAGAAGAACTTTAATTTCAAGGGGATGAAGGTTTTTGATGAATGATTTTAAGTCTGCCATTTTTAATTTCCGTTAAGAATGAATTAGGGGAATGCCCAAAAAAAATAATGAACCACAAGACACTCCAAGAAACTGTTTTGCTTTCAGAATGTTTTGTGGTCTGGAAGGCAATTTTCAGGAATCAAGGTACCTGATAATCACCAGATAAATGAGGAACTTATCTTGTAAAGCGAACGCGTGATGTGTATCTCATCATCTTGATACCACGTTCATCCTTGTAAGGATGCGACTTGTCCTTCTTTGTGTAAACATAGTGCTTGTACTTGTTTTCTAGTGCGAAGTCTTCGAAAACTGCCATAGCTGTGTTCATTGCTTCACCCTGATCATAGCTTGACTGCATGCATACGTAGTAGAAGATAACGTCGCCGGTAAGTGGAGTGTATTCCATCTGCAGGTCTACAGTCTTTGCCTTAACATGCTGGTCTGCGTATTTATCCTCAACCTTGATAATGCGAGTCTTTGTGTCTGCATAGCTGTCTGTTCCCTGTGCTGTTGGGTCTGCTGATGTTTGTGCGAAAGACATGCCTGCGATAAAAAGTGCTGTCATTAAAGCTAAAATTTTCTTCATAAAAATTTGTCCTCCTGTGTACTATTTTCAGTAAATAGAATACGAAACTATTCTATCAGTTTCCAAGAAAAAATCAAGGTCAACAAAATATTGGCCGTCCCTAATATAAATTCTGGGATTGCGTATAAGTAACAATCTTCCAGATATTTCCTTTGGTTTGTTCTTGATCAGTGTTCTCCAGTATTCACGTACTGCAGATTTTGCCGCATTGCTGCAGGCTTCCCTGATTCCTTCAAATCCGTCTTCCAGCTTGCCGCTGCCCTTGCCCTTTACTCTTGGATGAACGATTGATGTCCATGCCTCGAACTTCCGGATCTGTGCGGCGGTTCTGTTGCAGTAAACCCAGCTTATGAGTTTTCCGTCTTCAACAATTGGATTCTTGTATTCCAGTTTGTTGATTTTCTGGTTCAGTTTTTCAATGGCATTAAAGGTCCAGAATTCATCTACCCTGCGTTTTTTGTCGTAGGGTGTGTACTCAAAGTTGAATCCTTCAAGCATTCCTGCCATTAGGTATGGTGCAATTTTCTTGGAATTTTCAATTGCATAGCCATAAACCTTGTGGAATTCATCATCAGCAGCCGGATTTTTTTCAGTTTCCTTTGAGTTGTCAAAACTTCCAGGATAAGGGTCCAGGTCAGACCAAATTTGAAGTCTAATCTGTTCCTTTTGCTCTGGTTCCTGTGCAGTGGTTTGCCAGCAGAAGCATAGTCCTAAGAAAATCAGCAGGCATGCAATCTTTTTCATTGTCTGTATGCGTCTCTCCAAACCTTAAGGGGATTAATCCCCATTCTTACGACAAGGTAAATCCATGCAAAAACCAATCCCAAAAGATGTGAGATATGACCAATTCCTGTCTTAAAGCCAAATATCTGGCTTCCTAATTCTATAACAGCATAAATGACAATAAGTAACGGAGCCTGCACAGGAATTATTGCCCAGATATAAATTTTGTTTTTTGGGAATATGACTGCATATGCAAAAAGAATTGCATAGATAGCACCGCTGGCACCTATGAGGAAAACCGGTTGCCGCAGGATGTAGTAGATTGCCATGGATCCTATGGTTTCAAGAATGCCGCAGACAAAATAGAACAGAAGAAATTCCCGGGAACCCATTGCGCGTTCAACGACGGTTCCAAAGCAGAATAAGGTTAGCATGTTTACCAGTATGTGAGGCATGTTGCCGTGAACAAATAGACTTGTGACAAATTGCCAGTACCAGTGCAGGTAGATTCCGTCAAAGGAAAGCCCCAGGATGACTTTCACAAATGGAAGAAAAAATGTCAGTGCGTAGACTAATGCATTGATAATAACAAGTTTGAGCGTGGCGTTAATATAAGTGTAGCTGAAAGGTTTTCTAAGAAAGTTCAATTTTACTTTTCTTCCGGATTGCTTACAGTGATTCTGTTTCGTCCGTTTTCTTTTGAAACGTAAAGAGCCTTGTCTGCCTGGTCAACAAGAGCTTTTGCCGACAGAACAGGATTTTTTTCTGAGTCAAATGTTGCAATTCCACCGGAAATTGTTACGTGAAGATGCTGGTCTTCATAGAAGAAATCAGTTTCTTCTATGCCCTTGCGGATTCTTTCTGCAACAAGCAGAGCTTCCTGTTCGTTTGTGTCACAGAGCATGATTGTGAATTCTTCTCCACCGTATCGGGAAGCCATATCTTCTTCACGAATATTGCTCTTAATGATTTTTGCAACTGATTTTAGAACGTAGTCACCGCAGGCATGTCCGTAGGTATCGTTGAATTTTTTGAAGAAGTCTATGTCGAACATGGCAACGGCGATATTCTGACCCTGTGAGCATGCGGCATCAAGCTTGTCTTCAAGCATGTTGAAGAAATAGTACTTGAGTTTAAGGTGGGTCATCATGTCTGTGGATGACTGCTCAATAAGTGATGCGTTATGGACTGCAACCGAAGCAAGTGAGGCAATGGTTGAAATTTCGTTTCGTTCATAGTCGTTGTATTCAGAAGAGAAGCCTTCAATGAAAATGCGTTCACCCATGAAAAGAATGCCGTTGATTCTGTTCTTGAGGTGAAGTGGAACAATAAGGGATGGGTTGAGGGATTCCAGCATGTCAATGTCCTTGCATTCTGGAAGGTTTTCTCTAAGTTCCTCGATTGTGTATACTTTTTTGGATGCGCTTAAAAAATCAGTTAATGGAGATGTCTTGCTGATTTTGTATTCAATATTCTGGTCGATTTCAAGTCCTGAGTAATAGTCAGAAAGGTAGTAGTCATCCGAATCAATGCTAGGAATAACAAAGAGACCTGCACCGGTAACACGCATCTGTGCCATGGCAATGTAAAGGATTGATTCAATGAGTGATTTTAATTCCAGGGTTGAACAAAAAGATCGGGAAATTTCAAGCATCTGCTCCAGGTCGTAGAGGTGCTTTTCAAACTGAGCAATTGTTTCGTTTTCTTTTTTTTCAAGATCAACGAGGACTTCAGGTTGTTTAAATATTTCCTGTTTTTCCCCGTCTGCTCTTTTTTCGCTTTTGCGGTTTCCGCGAGTTTTTTTCATTTAGGATTTTTCTCTATATTACCAATTATAACATAATTCTTCATTATTTCAAGGAATATTTTCCATTGCTGGTTTGTGTTTTCCATGAACTCTGAATTCTCTCTGTTTCTTGACGAAATCATGAGTACCTTAAGGTTTGTGATGATCTCTGAGCTTGGTTTCTTTGTTTCAACGAGGATGTCATTGATTGTCTTGTAAAGCTGGAATATGTTTGTTGTTTCTGTCTGAATCAGTTCTTTTGCTGTCCTGTTGATTTTGTCTACAGTGTCTTTAAGAGTCTGCTCAAAGGCCGGATCTTTGTGGCTGTCACGTATGAGAGAAATGATGTTGGCTTCATCAAATGGTGCGTTTCTTGCAAATTTCTTTTCAAATGCCGTAATTCTTTCGATGGATTCGTTGCATGCAAATACCATTGCAGAGAATTCAGATTTGTATGCGGCATTGTTGAAGAAACCTTCGATGACAATATCGTTGAGAAGAGGCTTTACGTGATTTTCGTAGAAAATTTGAACGAAGTTCTTGAGAATCTGCATAGGAAGTGTCCATGTGAAGGAACATGCCGTGCTCTGCTTGAGCTGATTGTCCAGGTCCTTGCTGTATCCTACAACGCTCACCAGCTGGATCTGTCCAAAAATCTGATTGATTTCAGAATTTATGGCTTCATCCTGAATTTCTGACTTGAGGCGGTTTTCATCAACCCGGAACCTGCTTTCAAGATAGTCAGCGTATTTTTGCCTTGAGTTGCCTTTGTATGTTGCTTTGTCTGGAACAAATTCTGCATTTTTCTTTGCAATTCTGAGCATGAGCATGAGAGTTTCTTTTGTGAAGATATGCTTTACGATGCTCTGTATTTTCCTGCAGCTTTTCTTTAGTTCTTCTGCCTTTTCATCTGTTACAAATCCTGCATTCTGAAGCTTGTACAGAGCCAGAAGTGCATTGAATGTTGAGTTTGTAATGTCCATGTCAACAATGACGTAATAGAGGTCAAGAAGTGAATTTTCCATGAGGTCAATAGGGACTCCCTGGAATACAGGCTCATAGTTCAGGTTTGTTGAGAATGCCGGATCAAAGAGCTTGAGTGCAGTCATGTAGTTGAATCTGCAGATATCATAGAGCTGGTGCAGTTTGTCGAATGTAAGGTCAATCTTTATGAATTCAATGCTGTTTAGCTGCTTGACGACTTTTTCAAGTTTTCTGTGTTCTGCTTCAAAAAATCGTGAAAGTGTCTGAGCCTGCATGGCTTCTTTTTTTCTGTCTGGAGATGCAAAGCTTTCCAGTACCTCATGGGCTTCTTTGTCAAATCCTGTGAGAAGGAGCTGTTCCTCGTAGCGTCTTTGTGTGTCCAGGTTTGTGGAGCAGAATGAATCTGCAAGTATATCTGAAATGACTTTTGTGTTGTCAAAAAGAACTCTGAGAGTTTCGGCAAAATTTACCTGAATGAGTCCGTTTTTGTAGAGATTTGGTGCAATATTTCTTAGTTCAGCCTCAATTTTTTTTACAACTTGACGTTGCTGTGATTCAGGTGATGATGACTGGAACAGTGACTGAATCAAATTGATGAGTTTCTGTAAAAAAGACATAGTTCTTCCATTTTATTGACATTAATGGAAATAATCAATTGCATTCAGAATATTGCCCTAAATGTACTGCTCGAAAATGCTTTTGTATTCTTCCTGTGTCTTTGCCTCTACGATTCTGGCTCTGAGTCTGGCACCTCCCTGGAGCCCGGAACTGTATGCACAGAATTTTTTTCTCATCTGAAGACATGCGCCTAATTCACCCTGTTCCTCAATGTTGATTGCCAGTTCACGGAATCCGGCGGCTATTCTTTCTTTTGGAGTTTCGGTTTCGTAGGATCCTTTTGTCAGGTACTGGATTGTTCTTGAAAAAAGGAAAGGGTCTCCCATGGCACCGCGGGCAAACATTACGGCATCGCAACGGGTTTCTTCAAGCATCCGTTTTGCATCTTCCGGGGTGAATGCGTCTCCTGAACCAAATACAGGAATTCTTCCGGCTACAAAGTCAACCATTTCTGCCTGAAGATTCCAGTCTGCTTTTCCTGAGTAACCCTGGGCCCTGGTTCTTGCGTGGATTGTAATGGCATCTGCTCTGGCTTCAAGTGCTGCCTGAGTGCATTCTTTCCACATTATTGAAGATGAATCCCATCCGCTCCTGATTTTTACCGTAACCGGAACAATTTTTCGCTGCGGGTGTTCACTGCAGTATTCTTCAACTGATTTTTTTACCGAGCTTACGATTGCAAGAAGTCTGTCCGGTTCCTTTGAGAGCATGCTTCCGGCTCCGGTTTTGACGATTTTTGGAACCGGGCAACCTCCGTTTATGTCGATGCATTCACAGTCAGTCTTTTCGAGGACTATTCTGGCTGCCTGAGCCATGGTTTCTGCGTTTCCTCCAAAGATTTGTACTGCATAGGCTTTTTCGTTTGGAGAGCGTTTCATGAGTGAATCGGTTTTCTGGTTTTTTCTTACAAGGGCTTCTGCAGATACCATTTCAGTTGTGCAGAAAGAAGCCCCGCATTCAACGCAAAGGGAACGGAATGCCCTGTCACTGTATCCTGCAATTGGCGCAAGAAACAGGTTTCCGTCCAGGTGAAGGGGACCTATGTCTACGGGGTGGAATAGTTCCATTTGTTATTCTTCCGGCAGTCCGAACACCTTGCAGCTGTTTGTCCAGAGCTGGGCTGCAATTTTTTCAACGTCAGATTCAAGCATGTCGGCAAGGAATTTTGCTGTTGACGGCAGGTATTCTGGCATTGTGCGTTTTTTGTCGCGGTATTCAGCAGGAATCATGAAAGGACTTTCTGTTTCAATGAGAACCCTGTCCAGAGGAATGTTCATCACAGTTTCGTGGAGGTTTCTTGCGTTCCTGTATGTGAGGTTTCCGGCAAAGGAGAAGTATACGTTCATGTTTGCATCAAGGCACTGCTTTGCGTAGGCTGCATCTTCACTGTAGCAGTGGAAAATGGCTCCCTTTTCTGGAAGGCGGTCCTTGAGAATCTCAAAAATATCCTGGCCTGCATTTCTGTTATGGATGATTACAGGAAGTGAATGCTTTTGTGCAAGTTCAAGCTGCTGAATGAAAAGCTCAATCTGCTGCCTCTTGTCCCCGTATTGCTTGAAGTAGTCAAGTCCAGTTTCTCCGATGGCAACAACATTTGGAAGCTTCACGCTGTCTTCGATTGTTTTGATCCAGTCTGGTCCAGGATTAGTTACTTCAGACGGACCGACACCAACTGCGTGGAAAATTCCCTTCTGTGACTTGAGGATCGGATATTCCTTCTTGAAGTCATGGAGACTGTTGTTGATGCTGATTATTCTTGTTACGCCAGCCTGCTTTGCTTTCTGAATAACGCGTAACTGTTCGATAGGATTGTCATAAATCAACCCTATGTGGGCATGAGTATCAAAAAATTGCATGGTATTTTTCCTTTTGGGTGGTTATTTTTCTTGTAAAATTCCGTCTGGAAAGGCCAGAGGAAACTAAAAAAATCTCGGGTTTATGCCGATAATATAATTCAAGAATAACATATTAGTTTTTTCAAGTCAAATTATTTTGGAAAAATAGGAATTATCCCGGGCAGGTTCCTGTTCAGTGTGTTTTATTCCTATATAAGTGGACTAATTTGACAGAAGATATTGTCTTTGTTATACTTAACGTCCTGGAATCATGTTCAGTTTTGGAATTTCGTGGTTGCAGGAAATTTGATGAGGAAAAATGAGAACTCGTAAGTACAAGCGTATTGAAAAGAACATAGTCTCTCGTTTGGTGCACAGGGTGAGTGCAGGAATGCATTCTGTGGCAGGTGCCTTGGGCGGCGTATTCAAGTTCTTTGACGGAAAGCTTACTCTCATGATTGTTCCACATTCTCAGGGCAAGGTTTACAGTTTCCAGACAAATGTATTTGCCATTGCGCTTACATTCCTCATTGTTGTTGGTGTTGGCTGTTCTTTTGTTTATTTCAATCATCGGACAATGGCAGCCGGAGCAGAAGTTTCAAGACTCTATGAAGAAAACAAGGAAACACTTGCCAGCCTTGATGAACTTCGTGATGAAAACAACAATCTTCTTCAGGCAGCAAAAAGATTTCAGTCATCATTGAGCCAGTCACTTTCAATTCTTGGTATCAGCCAGAGTTCTTCCACTTCAAAGAAAACCGGACACAACTCGGATCTTTCTTCACTTTTCAGCACACAGGATGTTACTTCTGGTTCTCTCAAGGAAACTTCAGATATCAAGCAGCTTACTGCATATCTTGAGAATTCAATTCACCCGGTTGAGCAGATTGGAAAAATGCTTGAAAACCAGGGAACTCTTTTCTCTGATATTCCGAATGTATGGCCTATCAAAAATGGTATTGGTCACATATCAATGGAATTCGGACAGAATGAACATCCTCTCACACATCAATGGTATATTCACAAGGGACTTGACTTCAGTACATGGAGAACAGGAGATCCTGTAATTGCCACTGCAAACGGTCAGGTTGTTACCGTTGAATACAGCGAAGACTTTGGTAACTATGTAATCATCAAGCACAAGCATGGTATCTATACCCGCTATGCTCATCTTAATACAGTTACTGTTGAAAAGGGTGACACTGTTACCCAGAGACAGATTATTGGTACTATCGGAAACACTGGTATTTCAACTGGTCCTCACCTTCATTACGAAGTTCACGTCGGATCCGATGTAGTAGACCCTGCAAAATTCATTAACGTAAAATAAATGGCTATAGTAAACGACGATATTTCCATAAACAGCATTCTTGGTGCTGAATCAGTAGTCAAGGGTGATATTAAGATTGCTGGATTTGCCAGAATTGATGGCGATCTGGACGGGAATCTTGAGACAACGGGAAATCTCATTGTCGGAAAAAATGCCAGAATCAATGGTAATGTTACGGCAAAATCTGTAACAGTTGGTGGAATCATAAAAGGCAACATTACGGCTCCTGAATATGTTCATCTTCTTTCCACAAGTGCTGTAATCGGCGACATTCAGACAAAAAAACTCCAGGCAGACGAGAATGTTCTTCTTCACGGTCATTGTATTTCTCTTTCTGATGATGAAAAGTACGAGAATTCAATTGATGAATGGGAAAACATTAAGGCCATTTCTTCAAAGTCATTCAGGATCTAGTTATGGGTGTTGAAGGTCTAAATTCAAACCTATATTTTGCCCAGGCCCAGACACTTGCAGTTCAGAATGCTCAAGCCCAAAGCAAGGAAAAAACAGAAAAGGCAGACAAGTCAAAGAAGAAGATGTTTGCCAATGCCTTTGAAAAATCCAGGCGTGAAATGGAACTTGTGAGGGAAGGTTTTCCTGCTGAGATTGCAGAAATGGATGTTGAAGAAGCTGCAATCTATCTTCGGGATGCTGCTGATATAGCTGCTGATGTTTTGAGAGAGCATCAGACTCCTGCCGAATATGCTGATTACAGAAAGAAAATCACACAGTTCATGAAGTTTGTGGTGAAGAATTCCTATGACATCAGGAAAAAGGATGGCATTGGAAGAAGACGCGGTGATCCGAAAGTCAAGATTGTTGTGATCAATGAAAAGCTTGATGAAATGGCCAGATATATCATGAGTCCCATGAATGAAAGCCATAGAAAAGCTCTCAGGCTCCTTGCGGACATAGATGAAATCAGGGGATTGTTGGTAGACTTGATGGCAACTTAATTGATAGAATGAGGATAATATGTCAGACATTTTTGAAAAAGATATAGATACAGAATCAGAAGACCTTTCTTCTCTCGAAGATAACTATGAAAGTGACAGCGAGGAAAGCAAGAGTTTTGTTTTCCCTTCCAATTTGTATAAGGTAAAGCTGGTTTATTCATTTGAAGGAATTTATGTTACTCCACCTGAAGGAAAGAAGCTTAATGCCGGTGAAAGTGTTATTGTTCCAACCCGCTATGGACTTGATCTTGCACTTGTTATGGGCGAGTCAAAGGTTCCGGTTGGAATCAAGCCTTCGGATGTTGTTCAGATTGAAAGAGTTGCAACTGAAGACGATCTTGAAAAAGCAGACAGATACAAGCAGACTGAAAAGGATGCATTCAATACATTCCGCGAAAAAGTGTCACAGCATCATCTGGATATGAAGCTTGTTGCCGTTCATTTTCTTGTTGGTGAACCAAAAGCTCTTTTCTTCTTCTCAAGTGACAATAGAGTTGATTTCCGCGAACTGGTTAAGGATCTTGTTTCGATTTTCAAGATGAGAATTGAGTTGCGCCAGATTGGTGTGAGGGACGAGAGCCGGATAACTGGCGGTCTTGGTGTTTGTGGCCGTCCATATTGCTGTAACTGTGTAAGTGACAAGCTTAGGCCCGTAAGCATTCGTATGGCTAAGGATCAGAATTTGAGTCTTAATTCCATGAAGATCAGCGGCCAGTGCGGAAGGCTTTTATGCTGCCTCAGCTACGAATATGACTGGTATGCCGAAGCAAGAAAAAAGCTGCCAAATGAAGGAATCAAGCTGTTCTATGACGGAACAAATTTCAGGGTTTCTGAGGTTAATCTGATTACATCCATGGTAAAGATGATGGGGGAAGACGGACGCTTCCTTGAAGTGAATGCATCCCGCTTTGTTAAGGACGGAAATCGCTGGAAGATCAACTAGCTTCCTACTGGATTATAGCCGTAAACTTTGCTTCTTTTCCCAGGAAAGGGCTCTTTGAAAATCCTGCAAAGAGCTCTGTTTTTTTATATCCTGCTTCACGGGCAATTTCTATCAGTTCACCTGGTCTCATCTTGTAGATGGGATAATTATCGACAATTGTTGAAATTTTTCCAGATCCATTTTCCAGTTTCATTGTGAATTCCTGCTCGTCCCGTGAGTTTGTGATTTCACTGTAAAGTTTTGCCCTTACACTTTCTCTTACAGGAAACTGTATGAAGCTGATTCCCTCGAATGCGTCAAAATTTACATGCTCTACAATGATTTTTCCACCTGGTGCCAGGAGAATCCTGCAGGATTTCAGGAAGTTCAGAATTTCATCGCGGGTTTGGAAGTCAAAAAGGCGGCTGTTGAGAATTGATATTACGTTGTAGAATCCTTTTCCCAGATATTTTGAGGCATCCGAGTAGTTCATCTGGAAAAATCTGATGGCCATGAGCTGATTGCGCTTTCTTAAATTTGCCGAGTTCAGGAAATCATTGTATATGTCTACACCTGTAACGTCGTGGCCCAGTTTTGAAAGGTATGATTCAAAAGTTCCAGTTCCGCATCCAAATCTGAGAAATTTTACGGGCTTATTGTAGTCTTTTGTCAGTTCTTCATAAAATACTTTTTGCTGTTCCGATATTGGAAACAGTTCTTCATAATACTCAACTAATTTTTTAACTGAAATCATATTATAAGATTATAAAATTGAAATTGAAAAAACGCAAACTAATAAATCAGTAATTTATCTGGAGGCAATTTATCTGGAAAACATGCCTTTAACGTATCATTTTCAGGCCTGATTCGGAGATCTGTTATGGAAATTGCCGGACCAGGGGCGACAAAGACACGGATGTTCATACTCGAAAACGATCGAAACATATTCAATAATGAAGGGTGATTTTTTGAAGAAAAAGCAGTATAATTAATATATGACAAGAACTTTTGACAGCTGGTATGAATACGATACCTGGCTTACTTCGCCGTCTTCTGATGTGGAGAAGGCTCCTGGAAACTATAATGTCTTTACCATAACTAAGATTGAAGAAATTGATGGGAAGATTGTGGTGGAAATGGAAGAAAAGAAATCATAGTAAAATGGAGGTTTCGTAATATGCACGGAAACATGATTCTTGGAATCTTGACAGCTATTATTGGTCTTTTGGTTGCAGTGAATCCAGAGGCCAGCCTTGAAGTAATCGTTGTGCTTCTTGGTGTTAGTGCTATTGTGAACAGTTTTTATTCGCTTAAGTCAGTAAGAATCCTTTCGGATGACAGTGCTTTCAGAAAGACTGTGATTGTCAGAAGCCTGGTTGGACTTATAGCGGGACTTGTTGCTGTGATTTTCCCCTTTGCCATGGCAGATATTATTCAGCGGGTGGTAAAGCTTCTGCTCGTTGTTCTTGGATGCTATCTTGTTGTTTCTGCAATCCTGGGATTTGTTATGCTTTCAAGATTGTCCGGGGCACCTGAAAGCAAGAAGAATCTTCTTGTTGAAATCATGTGTTCTATTTTGATTGCCGTATTCCTTTTTATTCTTCCAGCGGATTTTGGAGTTCGGATTATAAGAATCCTTGGTATTGTTCTTGCTGTGTTTGGTGCTTTGTATACCCTCTATGCATTCAGAAAGAAGAAGGTGGTTGAACTGAACACAGATGATGTTACGGTTAATGATGCAGAATAATAACTTGTGAAAAAAAAAGAGATTCACGTGCTTGCCACATGAATCTCTTTTTTTTGGGTATATGGAAATGAAGGATTTTACTTTGACTTTTTTGCAGCTATAGCTTTCTTTACGCCTTCGGCAAAAAGCTGGTTCTGGTCAGTCCTTACATCTACGGAGAACAATGGAGCTCCGTCTTTTTCACTGATTCTGTAAATATCCTTTGGATCACTCAGGTAGGCTGGGCTTGTAGGATTATTGATCCACCAGTCAAGAACGGAAATAATACAGAGTGTGTATTTTATGAGGTTTGCGTTTGTTGCTGCAGAAACGGAAATGTCTCTGTTTGCTCCAAGAAGTACGTCAATTCTTTTGGATACTGTGTTTGAAAGGTCAAACTTGTATTTTTCCCATGGGTTAAGCACTCCAAGAACAGTTCCCTTTGTTGTTGAGTTTTCGTCAATTCGCTTTACGAGAGTCGAGAATACTGTTCGGATATAGTCTGTGCGGCCGAACAAAGGCTTTATTTTTGAATCATTGATGGGCTTGAGAAGAACAGGTGCAGAGAATTTGTAGTGTGGAAGGAAGTAATACTTTGCACGCCAATAGATATTGTTCAGTGTTTCCCTTCCGTTCTTTGTGTTTTCAAAATCTTTCTGCGAGTAAATTGAGTTTACGTAAGTCTTGAGATAGTCACCGAATTTTCTCTCGAATAGATCTTCAAGGTATGAAACCCATTCATTGAGTGCATCATTGAGTTTGTCCTGGATGGCTGCAAGGTTTTCATCAGCTTCAATATTGAACTTAACGTTTCTGAGGCCCTTTATGAGATCTTCAACAATGCGAACAAGAACCATTGTTACCTGGAGAGGGTTGTGGGGATGGAGCATGTTGAATCCATCCGGGAAGTTGTAGAGAGGCTGGAAATAGGGGTAAAGATCCGGGTATCGTTCAAGGTGAGAGAATCCGGCCATTGGGAACAGCTGTTCGAGAATCTTGATTCCCATTGAAACAACTTCATCCTTGGCTCCTGCAATCTTGTGCTCGACTTTCTTTTCATTTTTCTTTTCATCAGCCTTTTTTTCTTCTTTCTTTTTCTTTTCAGGGAGAAGAAGATCAAACTTTGAAAGGTTCAGGAATTTGAGGATTTCTGCAATGTGTGACTTGAAGAATGATGGGAATTCATCATATTCAGGTGAGCACATGCGCATGATAATCGGGTAGAGCCCCTTGATTACCTGGTCATGAACATAAAGCCATTCAGTTGTTGCCTGCTTTGCCAGTGTTTGAATTTTTCCTTTGTCTGCATTTGGAAAATTTCCAAGATCTGCGTAGATTTCCTTGATAAGAAGGGAAACCTGCTGTTCGCCAATGTAATATATTGTAAGAAGCTGTCTGTATACTGCCTTGATGAATGGAATGAGCATGGGAAGCGTAAGGTAATCGGCAGAATTCTCAATATCAATTGCAAGAACCTTGATGTCACGCATGGTCCACTTTCCAACTGTGCGAAGAAACTTGAACTTAAGGTCTGTTTCAGTTGCAATTTTTGCCTTGTATGTGTCAGGGGCAATCTGAATGAAAGTTTTGATGGTGCTTATGAAGCCCTGCATGTGTTCTACGTGACGATGAATTATATAGCTTCCAAATTTTGGCTGGAGCTTTTCCTTGTTTTTTGCAGACATCATGTAGATGAAATTGAAGATACCATAGTCAGGCTTAATGTCATATCCGGGAGACATCATGAGTTTGTTCATGAGCTTTAAGTCTCTTGCTGAAATTTCCGGGAGCTCTGCGTCTGTCATAATTTTCTTTACAGGTTTTGGACTTGAGCTTGATGAAGAACTGCTTGAATATGCTGAAGAAATGGAAGTGCTTGCTGCAACGTCACTGGATGATTTGCCTGATGCACGAATGACTGTTTCCGGTCTGTTGCGTCGCTTTGGCATGTTGGTAGTATCAATTGGTGCTGAACGTTCCTTTAGAATTTCACCGCCGAGTTTTTTTTGCATTTCAAGAGCTTCAATTGCATCTATTGGTCCAATGTTTTGCCTTGTTTTGTCCAACGTACCTGGTTCAAGTGTTCTTGCTGGTCTGTCCTCTGCCATTATATCCTCCGTATTAAGTTTATCCGGTTGTTATTTAAAGCCTGATTTGGAATCTTTCTGCAATTCCCGGGAATGACTTGAATGAAATCTTTTCCTCAGAATCTGTCATAAGGGTTCCTTCAAATGTTCCATATAAACTGTCTCTTGAAGATCTTAGAATCAAGATGCTGATTCTGTTTGTGCTTCTGGAAACCGGACTGAAACATAAGTCTACCATATTTTCGTAGTCTTGTATAATCCAATTGTTTTCTATTCCATTTGGATGGGTTACCACAACTGAAGGCAATGGAGTTACTTTTCCATCATAGAACAAAACATTTCTGTTGTATTTGTCCGGATTCACTGCGTCCTGACTTTCTGTAGAGATTCTGAAAGCAAGCAGTTTGCCCTTATATTCTCCAAGTCCAAGCACAAACTGTCCGCTGGATTTGAATTTCATGTATATCCTTGTAACGTCTAGGAAAGAGAATCCGTCGGTAACTGGCATTTCATGTTTTGTGCCATCTCTTGAAGTCAATGTAACGTAACCAGTAAGTGAAAGAGCTGCGTTGTATGAGGCGGAACACTTGCTCATGGTTGGAGCCGGCTTTACGCATGTTAAATCCTTGAACTGATCATTGGAAAAAATAGCAACCAGGTTTCCTGATGCTGTAGGGCGGACTGAATCTCCTTTGAGGCTGAAAGCTACGGTAAGGGCATCTCTTTCCCTGTTCCAGATGATTTTTACATGGCGTCTTTTACTGTAAGTTGAAGTTGTTGCGTGATTCATGTCGTGGGGAACAAATCGTTTTCTTGGTCCCATGACGCAGTGGTATGTCCATTTGAGATTGGTTTTCTTGTTCCAGAAGACTACTTCTGAAAATCCGAAGATCTTGGCATCAAAAAAACTGAAAAAGCCAATAAAGTCTCCAATATTGAATGTGAAAGTAAGCTCACTCTTGATTCTAAGGTTTGTGAAGAATTTTGGAAGGGGAAAATTTCCGTATGGGCGTGAAACTCCACGAATATCCAGTCTTTTTAAATTTCCTTCAAATGTTCCGAAAACGGGCTTTCCGTTAACAACAAAGGAATCGGGCATTTTTTCTATTTTTCGTTTGTACATTTTTTTGTCTCTGGTTTCTTGTGCTATGATATGAGGGAATTCTTGTAAAACTCAAATTACAGGGAATCCCATCTATATACATATAATATCGGATAATAAAGAAAAAATTTGAGATTTCATAAATCTGGGAGTATACTATAAATAAATAGAAACTCCAAAACATCAAATTTGGTCACAAAAATCTGTTGGATACTGATTAAATTACTTTCATTTAAGTAATCAGTTTTTTTTTAGCTTGATAAGGAGAGGTGCCTATGTCAGTAACGTGTTATTCACTTGGTGCAGCAGAAGAAGTAACTGGAAGCAAACATATTCTTGAAATTGACGGACGATGTTTCATGGTCGATTGCGGGGCCTTCCAGGGAAAGCGTGCAGAGTCAGATAAGAAAAACCGTGATTTTGATTTTGCAGCAGATAAGATTGAAAGTGTAGTTCTTACACATGCTCATTTTGACCATTGCGGGCTTCTGCCGGTTCTCACAAAAAATGGATATGGCGGAAGTATTTATGCAACTCCGGCAACTCGTGATCTTGCCAACATTGTAATGATGGACAGCGCAAGAATTCAGGCTCGTGATGCGGAATTCCTTGCAAAACAGGCTTCAAAAAAAGGTGAGAAATTTTCGTGGAAACCAATATATCGTGAGGATGATGTTGCAAAGGCTGCAAATCAGATTGTGACACTTGGTTACAACAGAAAAATGTATATTGCTCCTGATGTTCAGCTTGAATTTTTTGATGCAGGGCATATTCTTGGAAGTTCACTTGCTTATTTTACAATTTCGGGGCAGAGAAAAAATCCAATAACAAAAAAGGCTTCCGGAGGATTCGGTTTGTCTGGAAGAAGATTCTGGCATCAGCTTTTCTCAAGCAAAAAAAGTGCTGCAAAAATTGAATCTTCATGTCAAGAATCGGCAACAAGAGGTGCTCCCTCTGATGAAATCCGCATTCTCTATACTGGAGATCTTGGACGCAAGAATAAGCCGATTATTCGTGATCCTGCAACAAATATGCCTCCACCGGATTATATTTTCATGGAAAGTACATACGGAAACAGGCTTCACAAGGCCCCGAGAACTGCAATGAATGATCTTGAAAAGGTTATTCGACGGGCAGTTGATCAGAAGGGAAAGATTATTATTCCGACTTTTGCAATTGAGCGTGCCCAGGAACTGGTTTACTATTTGCATCTTCTTATTGACAAGAAAAAGATACCTCAGATTCCAATTTACATGGATAGCCCAATGGCAGTAAATGCAACCGGTATCTATCAGCTTCATCCTGAATGCTATGATGAGGCAACAAAGGAAGCTTTCCTGTTACATCACAAGAATCCTTTTGGTTTCAATTCAATGCAGTTTGTTCAGAGTGTTGATGAATCAAAGGAATTGAATAAGAAGAACGGTCCCATGATTATTCTCAGTGCCGATGGAATGTGTGAAGCTGGACGAGTTTTGTATCATCTTGCAAACAATATTTCAAACCCAAACAATATTGTTCTTGTTGTTGGATATATGTCAGAAAATACTCTGGGACGAAAACTTGTTGATGGTGCAAAGGAAGTAAAGATTCTTGGAGACTGGTACAAGGTTAATGCCCAGATTGAAAAGCTTGATTCCTTCAGCGCCCATGCTGATTACGAGGAAAGCTTGAACTGGCTTAATTCAATTGATACAAGCCGCCTGAAGAAGATTTTCCTTGTTCATGGTGAAAAGGATGCCCAGGAGAATATGACTGCATATCTCAAACAAAATGGATATCCTAATGTTGAAATAGTCAAATACGGCGAAAGCTATGATCTGGAATAGTTCCAGTTTCTGATGTTATCCTCGGCCTTGAGCCGGGGATTTTTTTTAGTAGTGGGGCGGTTTTCTGTTTGGAATGTCGCCTTCAAGCTGCTCAGCCATGTCGCAGACTTTCTGGGAGAGGATCTTATTTTCCTTTTCAAGCTTTTCAATCAGATTTGTGTGCTCAACGGCAACTTCCTGAAGCTGATTTAAAAAATCCTCCATATAGGCAAGCTTTGTTTCCAGTTTGATGATCTCGTCCTGAAGTTCCTTGTCCATTTTTTTGCCTGCCTAGATTAAATAGTATATGCTGAAGAAGTGAAGGATGCTTCCACCAATTGCAAACAGATGGAAAATGCTGTGAGTCCACTTGTAGCTTTTCAGACCACGAAGAAGTGCACCTGCGAAATATGAGAGTCCGCCGGCCACAAGGAATGCATTGCTTGTAACGTTCAGGCCTGGAATAAACTTTATGATGAATCCAATTGCTGAAAGACAAAGAATTGCGTATGAACCCATTGCAAATCCGCGAAGATGCTTGTTCAGAGGGGAGTAAACGGCAATCAGTAAACCGGGAATTATCCAGGTCAGGATTTTGAGTGTTGCCGGGAATTCAAAAACCGTGATGTATGGGAAGAATGTTGCGGCAATAAGCAGATAAACTGAATCGTGGTTAATTATGGAAAAAACTCTCCTTGCCCCAATTGGTCTTATGGCGTGATTCAGTGTCGACATCAGATATGTAATGAACAATACTGCTCCGAAAAGCACGAATGAAACAATAAGCTGACTGTGATTAACTCCAGGAACGCTGGAAAAATATGCCTTGATGGAAAGAAGGACAATCGCTGCTACTGAAAGACCTGTTGCGATTCCATTTGAAATTGAACTGAAAAGATCCTCACCCAGGGAATATGGCTGTGGATATCGTTCAATGTATGAAATCCTTGCATTTGCAGTTTCCATTTTTACGATCTTTTTTCTGAGCTTTTCTTCCTGAAGTGATTTTTCTCTTTCAGGATTCTGGGCATATTCAAGTTTTACCTGCCTGATTTTTTCCTTTGCCTGAGCCTTGATTGTCTTGATGGCGGCTTTCTTTTTTGCCTTGAGTGATTTTCGCGTGATTTTTCCAGAAATATCTGCCATTTTAGCCTCCATAATAAATATTTATCATAAGCAATATCATCTAAAAAAGTTTCGGACTTTTCATGAATTCAGTCTACCATATTTTTGTTTCTGTGTGCATCTGCATTTTGCCTGGAATAAACACATCCGCAGTATTGCTGGCGGTACAGGTCATATTCCCGGGAAAGTTCCAGACTGCGCTGGAATCCGCCTTTCTTCTTGAAATCGGAATAGAGCCATTTTGGCCCGGAGGAATTTCCACCTGCAAGTTCTTCTCCGATTGTGTTTATTTTCAGCGAATCCTTGAATGGACTTATGGAAAGTGTTGTGCAGAAATAATCAAAATGATTTTCAACTGCAAAGTCATAGGTTTTCTTCAGCCGCAAATAGTAGCATCGACGGCATCGCTCGCCTTTTTCTTCTTCATGGGCAAGCTGCGGGTCATCTTTGATTTTGATTGCCTCGTAGAATTCTTCCGGGTTGTAGTTCAATTCAACTGTTCTGATTTTGTTTTCCACGGCAGGAGTGAATCTTGGAAGAAAAGATTTTAGTTCATCAAGGCGTCTTGAATATTCTGCTTCCGGATAAATGTTGGGATTGTAGTAAATGATTGTTGTTTCAAAATAACTGGCAATTGTTTCCAGTACATAGCTTGAGCATGGCCCACAGCAGGCATGGAGCAGCAACCGTGGTTTTGAACTGAGAGCCTCAAGTGTTTTTTCAAGTTCCTTCTGATAGTTCATTCTTAGTAAATGAATTTTAACTTGCCGGGAAGTGATTCAACAATAATCCTGTCTGCCTTTTGCCAGACTTCTCCATCAGTTGCAAGCCAAAGTGGAATTGAAGTTGTGATTGTGCATTTCTTGAATTTTTCCAGTTTGATTCCAGGAAACAGATAGTGCAATCCGGAGAAAGCAAATGGAAGTGCGGCAAAAAATCCGGGAACAGATTTGCTGTGGATGTGGCACATATCCAGAAGACCATCGTCATATTTTGCCTTGGGGCAGAACATCATTCCGCCACCTTCGTATTTGTGAACCATGGAAACTGCAAAAAGAACTTTTGACAAGTGAATTTTTCTTCCGTCATCAAATTCAATGTCTGCATCAGCATCCGGAGCCTTGAACACCTGCTGTATTCCAAGAAAAAGATAAACCAGTTTTCCAAGTCCGATTTTATTCAGTCTTTTCTTGAGGATTGAATGTGTTGTTTTTTGTGCAATTGCCGCATCGTATCCAAATCCGCATGAAACGGCAAATTTTCTTACTGTTCTGTCAGTTGTAACCTGGCCAAGATCAATCTGTACGGCTTTTTTTGCTGAAAGAATTTTTTTGAGGGTTTTCTTGACGTTTTTGGAAATTTTCATGTCTTTTGCAAAGTCATTTCCGCTTCCTGTAGGGATGAGTGCAAATGTTGTGTTTTCAAAATCTTCAATTCCCTGAACTGCATCATTTACAGTTCCGTCACCACCAAGTGCAACTATTATGCAGTTGTCTTCATTTTTTGCGTTTGCTGATATTTTCTTGCAGAGTTCTGTAGTATCGCCGCGCTGTTTTGTATATTCAACTCTATATGGAATGTTTTTCTTTTTCAGGATTGGCTCAATTTTTTTCTGCCATAGAATAAGTCCTTTTCCGGAACGTGATACGGGATTAACAATAAAGTGATACATGCATATATTTTATTTTACAATTTATGAAAAATCTACCGGTCAGGCATGGGAATGGTGAAACCGCTAGATAACGTCGCTACAAACAAAGGCCGGCAAGGAATTTCTTCGGGGGACTGTTATTTTTCTTTAGTATTTGTTATAGTCCTCTTGAACTCATAGAAGTTTGTTTGAGATGACTGTCTGGCATATGATGCCTAACGGGCCTACGAGTGCTCCTATCAACTACATCAATAACCATTAAAATCAATTTTTCTCATTTTTTGGAGGACGTATGAACAAGTACGCTAAGCGTTATTTGATTGATGCTTTGAGTGGAATGGCACAGGGACTTTTTGCTTCTCTTCTCATTGGAACAATTGTAAAGACTTTGGGCCAGCAGCTCCTGCATCTTGGAACGAATCCGGTGTTTGAATTTCTTGTGACTGCCGGTGGATTTGCAATGAAAGCAGAAGTCGTTGGTGCTGCAATGGCAGTAGGTATTGGTCACGCACTTGGAGCTTCAAATCTGGTTTTGTTTTCACTTGTTACGGTTGGTGCAATGGCAAACGTTACTGGTAAGGCTGGTGGACCACTTGCAGTACTGGTCATTGCAATTGCAGCCAATGAAGTAGGAATGCTTGTTAGCAAGAAAACCAGAGTTGATATTATTGTAACTCCAATTGTTACGATTCTTACGGGAATCCTTTTGACTGTTCTCTTTGCCGAATACATTGGCCTTGGAGCAAGTCAGTTTGGTAAGCTCATTATGTGGGCAACCGAGCTTCATCCGTTTTTCATGGGAATTCTTGTTTCTGTTATTGTCGGAATTCTTCTTACGCTTCCAATCAGTTCCGCAGCTATCTGTCATGCCCTGGGACTTGTTGGTCTTGCTGGTGGTGCTGCCGTTGCCGGATGTTGTGCACAGATGGTTGGTTTTGCAGTTCTTTCATTCCGTGAAAACCGCTGGGGTGGACTCTTGAGCCAGGGACTTGGAACATCAATGCTTCAGATGCCAAACATTATCAAGAACCCGCTGATCTGGATTCCTGCAACTTTGGCTTCTGCCATAACAGGACCAGTTGCAACCTGTATCTTCAAGCTTGAAATGAACGGAGCTGCAATCAGTTCTGGAATGGGAACATGTGGTCTTGTTGGTCCAATTGGTGTTATTACAGGATGGTTTGGAGAAGCATCAGCAAAAGTTCCTGGTGCATTGGACTGGATTGGTCTTGTTCTTGTTTGCCTTGTGCTTCCCGGAGTTTTGAGCTGGTGCATCGGATTGCTTCTGAGAAAAATCCAGTGGATCAGGGAAGGCGATTTGAAACTGCCGGAATAATTTTTGAAAACCGAGTTTTATTTTTTCAGGTGGATGTCTGTATAGGCATCCATTTTTTTTTGTTGGAGAAATTTTAGTCACGGCCTTACAGTCCGAAAAACGCTTTTGCCTTGAAAAGCGACGGCGCACAGCTTATTCAGGTTGCCCGAAGTTTTTTTCATCATGTATAAAATCTAGTGGTATAATTGATGGGTTATCTTTGAAAAATAATTCTTCATGGATAATTCTTAGTGCTTAAAAAATGGAGGATGAGTTTTATGGCATATAAGCTGATTGATAGTTTTAGTTTTCTGGATTCATTTAGGGGAACATTTTTTTCTGGAGAGTGGCCGACGGTTTCTGAATTGTTTTTGATCAGCAGGAACAGGTTTCCGGACAGTCCTTTTTTTACTGATTTTGAAGGATCAGGTGGCTCCAGGCAGACTCTCACTTACAATCAGGTTTATGAAAATGCATCAAGGCTTGCATCATGGCTTATTGAAAATGGACTTGAAAAGGGAGACAGAATTGCTGTGACGGGAAAGAATTCTCCTGAATGGGGAACTGTTTTTCTTGCAGGATTTCTTGCCGGTTCTGTGGTTTGCCCAATGGATTATGGCCTTTCAGAAAAAGAGCTGGAAAATCTTATTGCAACTGCAAAATCGAAATTTGTTTTTGCCGATGAAGAAAAACTCCCGCATTTTGAAAAATCTGCTGATTTCAGGACAATTTCTCTTTCATGCAAAAAAAATCCGCAGCATCTGTACAATCTTTGTGGAAAGAAAATTTATGAAAACAGATGCACGAATGAAAATGATCTGGCAGTAATTCTTTTTACCAGCGGAACAACAGGAAATCCAAAGGGTGTAATGCTTACTCATAAAAATCTGGTGAGTGATTCCTTTATTGCACAGACAAGAATGAAAATCTATCAGTCAGATGTTTTCTATGCTCTTCTTCCAATTCATCATGCATATACTCTTCAGGCTGTTTTTATGGTTTCCCTTTCCCAGGGCTGTGAAATTGTATTTGGAAAAAGCATGGCGGTTACAAGGCTTCTGAAGGAACTTAAAGAAGGAAAAATTACAATGCTTCTTGGCGTTCCGCTTTTATTCAACAAGCTGCTTGCCGGAATCATGAAAGGAATAAAATCAAAGGGGCCTGTTGTAAATGGAATGATTCATTTTTTGATGGGGCTTTCATATTTTATAAAAAAAGTTTTCAAGAAAAATCCTGGAAAGGTTCTGTTCAAAAGTGTTCTTGATAAGGCCAGTATTTCGTCATTGCGAATTGCAATTTGTGGCGGTGGTCCTCTGGCTTCTAGTGTCTTTAAGGTTTATAACGAAATGGGAATTGACTTTGTTCAGGGATACGGACTTACAGAAACCAGTCCAATTATTGCCTTGAATCCAGTAAATCATTTTAAGATTGAAAGTGTGGGTCAGTATTTTTATCCTTACATGGAAATGAAAATCTTTGAGCCGGATGAAAAAGGAGTTGGTGAAGTTCTTGTTAAGGGACCAATGGTTTTTGGCGGTTACTATAAGATGGAAGAAGAAACAAAAAAAGTTTTCGATGCTGACGGATTTTTCAAGACTGGTGATTTGGGTTATCTGGACAAGGAAGGATATCTTGTTCTCTGCGGCAGGGCAAAAAATATGATTGTTACTGATGGCGGAAAAAATGTTTATCCGGAAGAAATTGAAAATGAATTCCAGCTTTGTTCTGATATTAGTCAGATTACAGTTCAGGGATATGTGGAAGATCCTGAATCAAAGGCGGAAAAAATAGAGGCACTCATCTATGTTTCAGATGATTTGTATTCAAGATTGAATTTGAAGCGTGAAGACGGAATAATTCCGCCGGAAGTTGATGCTGCTGTTAGACAGATTATTTCATCAAGAAATAAAAATGCAAGAGGCTATGACAAGATTGAAAAGATAACAATTCTTGAAAAGCCTCTTGAAATGACAACCACGCAGAAAGTTAAAAGGCATTACAACAAATAATGCTGAAGAAATATTTTTTTTGTTTTATTTTCTGCAGACTATTACCATTGTTGATGCGTTCTGGTCGTAGGGTTCCATGTTGAATCCGCCGTAGACTTCTGCTGTCTTGAATCCTACTTCCTTTAGGAGACTGTCACGAAGTTCTGCGGCAGAGTATAGCCTTTGCACGAAGCAGTGTTCTATTCTGGTGGATTTTTTTTCGTCAATCAGAATCCATTTTGAACGTAATCCTTCCCAGGCGCCGACAACAGAAAAATCTGTGAGCACTGTCATTCCGGCACGTTCAAACCATTCTCCTTCGGTAAAGTATTTGACTGCGGTTTCACGGCTTATGCATTCCAGAATAAATGTTCCTCCTTTTTTTAGTGAGGCATAAACCTGCTTGAGAATTTTTGTGTCATCTGAAATTGAATCGCAGTATCCGAATGAATTGTAAACATTGAGGGCCATGTCAAATTTTTTTGATGACTTGAATTTTCTCATGTCCTGATTAATCAGCGTGATTTCTACTTCTTCATCTTCTGCAGTTTCCAGGGCTGCATCAAGAAAGGGTTGTGTGATGTCTACACCGGTAACTTTCATTCCCAGTAAAGCCAGCTCAACAGAAATTCTTCCTGGGCCGCAGCATACATCAAGACAAGAGGCACCTTCTTCGAGTTGTGCAAGTTCGATGCATTTTTCTGCAATGCCATGAGCTTCTGCCCAATGCTGCTCATCAAACATTATGGGACCGTAATTAAGCCAGAAGTTTTCGTTTTCAAACCATTCAGTTTCTTTGCCTTTCTTTGTCATGTTCATTCTCCGCGGTCAGTATGATCCATTTGTGTTTTCAGCATTTCTATTTTGTCCTCATTGTCGTAAATCCATTTTTCAAATTCAGTCATGGAATTTAATTTTCTCTGCTTGAGAATTTTTTTCTGGAATTCCTTTTTTAGAAGAAGTGTTTCAGGATTTTCTTTTTTATTTTTTTGCCCATTCACGAAATAATCTTAATGATAAATGAATATAAAATCCACTTACAATTTGACAGATATTGAAGTAAAATAAAATATATGAATAAGAAGATTTTATCCGCAGCCCTCTGCATTTCATTGATTGCCTTTTCATCATGTTCAAAAATCATAAAGGAAATTAAGGTTGAAGAAAAAACACATACAATTGGATTTGCATATTCTGGAAAAACCGAGTATGCGTATGTGGAAAGATATAAGTCAATCAAAGAAGAATTTTCCAGTCATGATTCTGATACTCTCATAATTCTTGATGCAAAGGGAAATGATCAGAGACAGCATGAGCAGATTGAACTTTTTATTCAGAAAAATGTTGATTATCTGATAATTGATCCGATTTATGAAGGTGATTGGGAAACAAGTTTAAGCCGTCTTGAATATGTTAAGATTCCATATATTTTTGTGGGAAATACAGTCAAGAGAAGTTCAGAAGTCAATCTTTATTCCATAATGCCAAATTACAGCAAGGAAGTAGAAATGTCCTTTGATGTGCTTGATGAGCAGATTCGAAGGCTTGGAAATGCCAGCAAAAAAACTGATGTTTGTATCGTTCGCGATTATTCTGATGCAACTTCAAATAAAGAAAGAACTTTTTCAATTATGGATGAAATTTCAAAAAGGAATAACTGGAATCTTTCTTCGCTGAGAAGTTCTGTTGATTCTGCAGAAGGAATTCCTGCTCAGGTTTTTGAAGACAATGTTTCTTTCTACATATTTTTTGCAATGTCAGATAAAATTGCTGATGAACTGATCAAGGGAATTTGGGCTGCGGGGGGTATTCCTGGTTCTCAGTCTCTTGTGGTTTGCTATGATGCTTCTCCCGATGTACGAAGATTCCATCAGTCTGGAGAACTTGCAGTTTCCGTTTCCAGCGACACAAATGTTGGGCCTAAATTGTATGAAATCATCAGGAAAATGGAATTAATGGAATCAGTTCACGAAAAAAACTATATGGAAAGCATGGTAAGCTTCAGCGAGGAGTAGCTTTCAAATCGACAGATTGATTACAGTCAGCACAAGATTTTCATAAGAATACGTGCAGTAATATTCTGCCGATTTTTTCAGTTTTCCTAAAATTTAGTTTTATTATGCCGATATACAGTTTATGAGAACCGTCTTTTATAAATTGTATGTTTTGGCATCTTTGTTTTTTGTTTTTTCTTTTGAAGCATTTGGCCAGTCAAAGCCCTTGTATCAGCTTCCTGAGACTATTCCTGAAAAAAAATCAACTGTAAAAGCTCAGCCATTTCTTGTTGGAACTGACAACGGATTGTTCAAGGTTGCAACCAACGGAAATGTTGAGGCTCTTTGGACAAAGGGAAAAGTTGACCGTATATTAAAAACATCCTCTAAGTGGTATTTTGTAACTGACAAGGGAATTGTTGTTTCCGAGGATTTAAGGAGTTTTTCTGAAAAAAACAATGGACTTCCATTTTTGACAATCAAGACATACGACGGTAAAAACAAGAAACTTGAATTAAAAAGTGCTCTTTTGAAAGATATTTGTGCAGATCCACTGGACCCGAAAATTCTTGTTACAGCAACAAAGGATTCGGTTTATCTTACTCGTGACGGTGGTGAAACCTGGAAATCAATCGGTTCAACCAGCAGGACGGCAGGAATCAAGGCAGTTGCTGTTTCTCACATGCCGGTTTATGAAAAAGATGGTACTATCAGTGGAACTGAACTTGTTGCATTCCTTTCCCACCCAATCTATGGCTTGAGCTATTACAAGTGTGATGCGTCAAAACCAGCATGGATTGATGTTAGCGGTGGATTCAGTGCAATGCCAAGTCTTACCCAGGTTGATGAAATATCTGACATTCTTCCAGTTTTGTGCAAGGGTGCTGATGGAACTCTTTATTCAGAAATTTACTGTGCACAGACATTCATTCCTAATATCTACAGATTTAACTGGAATACTAAGCGTGGAGAAAAGATTTTCCATGATTCAGAAAATTGCGAGACAATAGATTCATTGTGCCAGAGCGGTTCAAAAATTATTTTTGCATCAGTTGGAAAAATCAGGGCTTTGTCGCTGGAAACAAATAAGGTTGAAACAGTTTCTCAGGCAGGTGAGTGGAAGACAATGTTCAACGCTCCTCATGCAATCGTAAATTCTGCTTATGTTCCACGAGAATCCAGTGGAGTTGATACATCAGTAACTCTCAGTGAATTGTGGCTTTTAAATCCATCTGTGATTCTTTCGCCATGGGGTGAAACTGCCAACGGAAAAAAATCAGTTTATGTCTCTGCATATCAGATGAGAACCATGGAAGGCATCAACAAATACAAGAAAATCATTGCAAACAATAAGCTTAATTCCCTTGTTGTTGATATGAAGGATGATTACGGCCTTTTGCGCTTTGAGCCTAAGAGTCCTCTTCTCAAGAAGAAAGGATATGTGACCCAGTATAAGGTTGACCTGGATAAATTTGTTGAGGAATACAAGAAAACAAACACATATCTTATTGGACGAATCGTAGTTTTCAAGGACAGGCATCTTTCAACATACGATAAGCAGCAGTATGCAGTTTGGGATGCAAAGAATAACAAACCGTGGATGGGAATTCGCGGAAAAGAAGCTGTTAAAGATGAAAATGGAAATGTAACTGGTTCCAAAACTGCATATTACGATGAAAACTGGGTTGATCCATACAGCGAGGAAGTCTGGGAATATAATGTTGAGATTGCAAAGGAACTTATTTCACGTGGTTTTGATGAAGTTCAGTTTGATTACATTCGTTTCCCAACAGATGGAAAAAACCTTTCTGATGCAACCTACAGATGGAAGGACAAGGGAATGGACATGGAAAGTGCACTGGTTTCATTCCTGAGCTATGCAAGAAAAAATATTAATGCTCCAATTGGAATTGATATTTACGGCGCAAACGGATGGTACAGAAGTGGAACAAGAACTGGTCAGGACGTTGAGCTTATGAGTGAATACGTTGACGTTATTTGTCCAATGTTCTATCCGTCTCACTTTGAGCAGAACTTCCTTGAGTATGCTCCCTATGAGGAAAGACCGTACAGAATCTATTTCTATGGATCATACAGAAATACAGTAATTGGACGAAACAGAATTGTTGTTCGCCCGTGGATTCAGGCATTCTATATGGGTGTCCGATATGACAGAACATACTACAACAAAGATTACGTTCAGAGAGAAATTTTCGGAACACGTGATGGCCTTGATCGCGGATACATGCACTGGAATAATTCCGGAAGATGGTACGAGGATATTAGTCCAGATCCAGGTCCAAACGAAAAGTCTCCATGGCACAAGAATGAGTCTGATTTGCAGAAACGAATCCCGGCATTCGGTCCATTGTCCAAATCAGAATCAGACCTGACATCGGAATTCATAACTCAGCAGAAACTCAAAAATAAAGAAATGCTTTCTGTCTGGAATACAGTTATTAATCAGGAATGGGAACAGAATTCCCAGGAATATTCAGAACGCTTGCTTCAGGTAAATCATCCATGACAAATCTAGGATATACTCCGGAAGAACCAATTTCGGCAATAGCAACTCCACTTGTTCCCGGGGCAATCGGCATTGTACGGGCAAGTGGAAAGAATTCCATAGAACTTGCATCAAATTTTTTTTCCCGTCCAAAGGCACTGCTTGAGGCTTCTGGAAATACTCTTGTATACGGGTGGGTTCTGGACGGCGGGATTAAAGTTGATGAAGTCATGGTTGGTGTCTACAGAAATCCAAAGTCATTTACCGGCGAAGACATGGTTGAGGTATTTTGTCATGGCGGAGTTTCTGTTGTGACTGCAATCCAGAATATTTTTCTGCAGAATGGGTTTCGTCAGGCAGAACGCGGTGAATTCACATTCAGATCATATATTAACGGCAAGACAGATCTTACAAAGGCAGAAGCCGTAAAAGAAATAATTGACAGTAAGACAAGTATTTCCAGGTCAAAAGCCGCTACAAGACTTGCAGGAAATCTTTTTGATGTTATTGATGGGGTAAAGAAAAATATTCTCGAGGCACTGGCAGCAATCGAAGTTGAAATTGAATATCCCGAAGATGAAGAAAATATTGCAGAGTATTTTGATACAACTTTGCTCAAGGAAGTTAAAAAATCTCTTGAAAGTTTGAAGTCGTCGTGGAAAAGTGAAAAGCTGTTTCAAGATGGTGCACGAATTGTCCTGTGCGGAAAAACCAATGCGGGAAAATCCAGCCTGTTTAATACTCTCCTGAAAGAAGACAGAGCCATTGTCAGTGATATTGAAGGAACTACACGGGACTGGCTTGAAAGCTATGCTGATTTTGATGGGATTCCTGTAAGGCTTTTTGATACTGCCGGTTTGAGAGAAACTGATGATGTGATTGAAGCTCGTGGTGTTGAACTTACGAAAGATCTTTCAAATGATGCAGATGTTATTCTTTATTTAGTTGATTCCAATTTCGGAATTTCTGAGGATGACAAGGAATTTATTGTCAGTCAGAAAAATATTCCCTTGATTGTTGTTTTCAATAAGTGTGATTCTGGTTCTGTTTTAAGTCAGACTTATGAAGACAAGGATTGTGTAAGTATTTCTGCAAAGAATGGAGTTGGAATAGAAGAACTTGTTTCCAAAACAAAGAAAATTCTTCTTGCAGGAAAAGAAAGTTCCAGGGACGGAGTTGGACTTGGAAGTGAAAGACAGAAAAAGTCAGTTGAAGAAGCTTTGGAGCGTGTGACACATGCAATAGAAACTGCGGAAAATCACGAGTACGGACTTGATGCTGTTGTTCAGGATCTGGAAGATTCTCTTGATAGCTTGGGAGAAGTAACTGGCGAAGTAACACCAGATGATGTATTGGGAACTGTGTTTGAAAATTTCTGTGTTGGAAAATAAACTTCGGTATTCTGATTTTTTGTAATCGGGAATATCCCCTCACGGACAGTGGAAAGAATTATATAAAAATACGGGAAGGAAGGCATCGGATGGCAAAAACACTCGCAAGACGGAATGATAGTTTCCATGCCGGCTTGCGCGTGTAGCGACGCTAGCTAGCGGTTTTGTCATTCGATGACTGACTGGAAGTATTTTTATAGTTAAGTAATTGTCTGTCCATGAAGGGATATTCTGATTTATGTTAGTAGAAAAAATATATTCAGGTGGTTTTTTATGTCGATGATTCAGGGAATTGTTCTTGGTGTTTTTCAGGGGATTGCAGAATTTCTTCCAATTTCTTCAAGCGGGCATCTTGCTGTTTTGCAGCATCTTTTCGGCCTGGAAGATGTGCCCTTGCTGTTTGATGTTTTTTTGCATCTTGCAACATTGCTGTCTGTGGTGCTTTTCTTCAGAAAGAAAATCTGGGAACTGATGTGTTCATTTGCCCGAATTTTTGTTCCTGCAAAAAAAACTGATGAAGTTCAGATTGAAAATCAGAAGGAAAACAAAAAATATATTCTGGCAATAATTCTTGCAACAATTGTAACTGGAATTATGGGAGTGATTTCATCAAAGTTTGTTGAGAATGTGCCTGTAAAATTTATTTGTGCCGGATTCATTGTAACTGCAGTTTTTCTTGTTCTTTCATCAGTTGTTGAAAAAAAATCAGGAACAATCACTGGGGATGAAAAAAAATCAGTGACCTGGATACAGTCTCTTATAATTGGTTTTGCTCAGGGCGTTGGAACCTTGCCTGGTATTTCAAGAAGCGGTTCAACAATTTCCGGTGCCTTGTTTTGTGGTGTTCCTAGAAGCAGGGCTGGAGAATTTTCTTTCATAGTTTCAATTCCTGCCATTCTTGGTGCGTTTATTCTTGAGGCAAAGGATCTTGGTGAAGTTGCAAGTTCAATCGGATTTGATGTTGTCATAGCGGGATGTGCAGCTGCATTTGCTTCAGGATATCTTTCCCTCACATGGCTCATGAAGCTGATAAAAAAAGGACGCCTCGAATGGTTTGCATGTTATCTTGTACCAGCCGGCGTCCTTGGAATGATTTTCCTGGGCTAATATTTACCATTGGATAAAAGAAGTTTCAGTACCTGTAAGCGTCAAAAGCCTTAGAAGAGGATATGAAAAACTTACCGATTTGTCTGTTGCTGAAACTGAAATTCCTTCAGGTGCTTTATATGATTTTTGTCTGCATCCATCTGGAACCGTCATGGTGAATTTGATGGATGCTTTTTTTATATCATTTGTAATTTCTTTTCCATACACTGATTCAAGAAGGTCAATGTATTCTTCATCAGTCATTTTTTCTCCGGTAATGACAGGAGCCATGAACAGATCCAGAAAACTTCTTGTTTCTTCGCCCAAGGTCTTTGATATGTTCTGCAATGATTCTGGTGATAATGTAACTACGAGCTTGTTCTTGTCCTGGGCAATCAAATCATGGGATTGTGAGCTGCTGATTGTTCCATTGACATTTAGTTTTGATGATGAAGGGCATGATACAATAATGTTTTTTACATTTGCTTTTTTTAGTCCTGATTCAATATGATTTTTTGAAAAAACATTTGTTTCTTTCCCGCTCATTTTCTGCATGCCCTTTGTTGCAGATAGAATTGTTCTCGAGACTGCTTCTCCCAGATCCAGGGAAAGCAAAATATCCTGTGTATTGTCTTTACCAGCCTTTATGTTTATGGAAGAAGAACATCCTGTAACTGCAAGAAGAACAATAAGATAAACTGTAAGTGAAAAATATTTTATTCGTGTCATATTATTTTAAACAATGAAGAAGTGATATCGTTACGTTTTGATGTAAAAATAATGGAATCCTTAAAAAACAAAAAAGTTTTCAAAGAATTCCATTTGTTAAGTTAGAAAAGTTTATTTCAGTTTTCGTCTGTAACATTCGTAAAGAAGAACTCCGGCAGCAACAGAAACATTGAGGCTGTCAATTTTTCCGCAGGTTGGAATGGAAACAATGGTGTCGCATTGTTCTTCAAGAAGATGTGCAATTCCGGTTCCTTCGCTTCCCATTACAATGCAAGTCTTTGCGGCAAATTCAACTTCATGTAGTTTTGTTCCCCCTGCATCTGCACCATAAATCCAGAATCCGTTGTCTTTTAGTGTCTGAACGGAACGAACCAGGTTTGTAACAGTTGCAATAGGAACCCATGAACTTGACCCTGCGCTTGTTCTTGCAACAATCTGATTGTCCTTTGCATCTGCTCCCCGGTGATCTGGAATAATAACCAGGTCAGCACCGAACTGATCGCATGAGCGGATGATTGCTCCAACATTGTGAGGGTCAGTAACACTGTCCAGCAGAACAACAAGTGCATTTTCAGGACAAGTGCTTATCCATTGGTTTAAGTCCATAAGATTCTTGCCGAGTTCACCTTCGCCTTCGACACTGAGAATGATTCCTCTATGTTCCCTGGCTTCAGCGTTCAGGGAGACAGCCATTGTGTCCAGCTGCTTCTCGCTTACGACAGAATTTTCAACACCGCAGGAATTTGCCAGTGCTATGATTTTTTTGATTCTTGGTCCAGGCTTTGAGTAGAAAATATGAAGCGATATTCCGTTTTCATTTCCAGCAGAATATCGCCTGAGTCTTTCTTCAACAGCATGGAATCCGGTATAAAGATTAGCCATGTTATCTCAAATTATGTAATGTTCCAGAAAAAAACCTTTAGGTTTAGTTTTTTCCGCATAAACAATAGAAATAACAAAATATAAATCGAAAGATTTATATTTTGTTATAACCATATGTTGTGGGAAAAATTAAACCTTTGGGTTTAATTTTTCCCACAACACTGCTTGTATTTCTTTCCAGATCCGCAAGGACAAGGTTCGTTTCTTCCGACTTTCTTTCCTTCGCGTACTACAGTTGTTGGGCGAAGAAGTCCTTCGCTGTAAAGCCACTCACCGTCAATCTTTCTGAATCCTGCAATTTCATGATGAATGTCGCGGATACCCTTCTGAGTATAAGTTGCTTCAAATTCAACAATTGCTTCGTCTTCTTTAGGGTTTTCAGTTCGTAGAATTTTGAGTCCGTGCCATGTGCTTTTGTTGCTCCAGTCTTCAGTTGCCTTTCTGTCAATTTCAGCAATCTTTTCACCCTTTTCGCAAGAGTCAATGATGAAGTCAATTTCATGAACAACGTAAGCTGTGTAACGTGCTCTCATAAGGGCTTCTGCTGTAGGAGCCTTTGTAGTTCTTTTAATAATTGGTTCGCAGCATTCAGAATATTTTTTTCCTGAGCCACAAGGACATAAATCAATAGTTTCACTCATAATAAATTGATTATACTCGTTTAAGTCGTGTTGCACAATGTTAATTTTCTAAAAATAATTCTATAAATACTATGTGAAAATCTTTTCTTCGGTTGTGGGAAATGTCCAGGTTGCCGGCTGGAGTTTGTTCTATACCGAAATATACAATTTTTCTAATTAAGATTCAGGACTTTTTTTTTGATATGTAATAAAATGTTGGCCGGGGATAGATTTTTATGAGAAGAGTTTTATTGGTTATTCTTGCAGCGATGACCTTTTTTTATTCCGGCTGCAAAAATAAATCTGAACATAAAAAATCAGAAAACAGTTTGCTTATTGGTTTTTCTGTGGATAATCTTGCTCTTGAAAGATGGCAGCGAGAGGTAGATGTATTTACTGCAACTGCCAGATATCTTGGTGCCACAGTGATATTCAAGAATGCAGAAAATGATGGCGGAAAACAGGAGTCTCAGCTTTATGATTTACTGAAGTCTGACATAGATGTTCTTGTTGTGCTTCCAAAGGAGGCTTCTAGCCTTTCCGGTGTTCTTGAGGAATACAGGAAAAAAAATATACCGGTTATTTCCTATGACAGGCTTCTGATGAATTCATATGCATCCCTGTACATTACAGTTGATAGTCGCAAGGTGGGTGAGATTATGGCCACACAGATGATGAATGTGACGGACTCAAAGAACTGGTCTTGTATTCTTGGGCCGGAAGAAGACTATAACGTGCCTCTGATTCTGGATGGAATAAATTCAGTTATCTCTGGAACAGATATTAAGATCAATGATATTTTCTATACTCAGGGATGGAGCTACGAGAATTCAAGAAAATATATGATTGATTGCGTCAGGAAGAACAAAATTCCAGAAACCATAATTTGTGGAAATGATTTGATTGCTCAATCTGTAATTCAGGTTTTGAATGACAGTTCAGTGAGAAAGCATATTCCAATCTGCGGTCAGGATGCTGATGTTTCTGCATGCAGGAATATTATTGAAGGAAAGCAGGATTTTACTGTTTACAAGCCAATTACAAATCTTGCCGAATGTGCTGCAAATATTTCAGTCCGTCTTGGAAGGGGAGAGACAATGCAGGATCTCCCGTATGGAAAGGAATTTTTCAACAATGGATTGAATGATGTTCCTTCTGTGCTTCTGGATCCAATTCTTGTAACAAAAGACAACATGAAGAATGTAATCCTCGATACTGGATTTCACAGTGAGTCAGATATCTATTGATTCGGAGTAAAATGTCATTGTAAGGCTTGATCTGACAATCTTATGCCACCAGGGCAAAAAAAATCCCGTGCCTGGCACGGGAATGACTTTTGTATTCTACAGCTTGTCTATGAGCATTGAGCACTTTCCGCTTGGAATTGGAAGTGTTTTTTTCTTCTGGTTAAGAATATTGATGGTGAAGTAATAGAGCTTTTCACTTTCCATCTGAATTTCCCAGCCACGCTTACTCTTGTTGCTTAGAATTGTGATAAGGTTCCTCTTGAGGGAAAGCTTTTCTATACCCATGATTTCCAGGTTAGGAATGATCCAGTCAACAGTTTTCCTAGGCAGACTGATGTTCAGACCAATAACGTTTTCAATCATGAGGGCAACTGTTGAAAGTCCAGTATAGTGAAGAAGCTTTTTCCTTGGGAAGTCTTTTTCACCTCTGCAGCTTGCAGGACCTTCCTTGTATGGGAGATATGCTTCGTACAAATCACCTTTAACCTTTGCATTTGCCGGACTCAGCCCTTCAAGAATATAGTACAGGTGACGGATTGAGCACTCACGGGCGAAGTCATAGCGCTGGTATTTTTCAAGTCCCTTTATAACCATAAAGTTCATTGAAGCAAAAACAGAACCCTTGTATCCTTCACCACTTTCCTTGAAATCCGGGCTGTCAGCACTCAAAGATGGGAAAGGATGATCTGTTCCGAATGTCTTTGGATTACTCAGGTGAGCAATGAGGGTGTCAGCTCTGTCTGCATTTGGAAGCTCTGCCAGCAAAGGCCAGAAACCAGCTATTGTTTTCTGTGGAAGCTTCTGTTCGTTTTTGTCCAGGTCATGATAGAATCCGGTTTCGTGATCCCACATAAGTCCGTTGATTCTTGTTTTGAGACTGAAGTACATTCTCTTGTACTGGAAACTCAAATCCTTGTCATTGAGAATATCTCCCAGTGCTGACATGTGGGCCACATTGATTGCCATGCAGCTGTTGAAGTCTACCGGGTAGTAGCATCCCTTTCTTGGAGCATTGAACATTGATGATGCTTCATGTGGAACAGAATAGAGTCCGTTTGGCTGCTTGAAGTTCTTGTCAATCCATTCCATGTATTTCTGGAGAACTGGCATTACTTCCTTGATTCTCTTCTTGTTTGCGCTCTTGTGATAGAGATTGAATTCAGCCCATGCAAAAAGTGGAAGCCCAATTCCCTCGGGATTTTTCTTGTCCACAACAGGCTTGTTTGTTTTCATGTCATACTTCCAGCGAATTGCACCGCTAGCTTCCTGACGATCATAGAAATAATCAATATTTTTGTATGCAGGATAGTTCCTGTTGGAATATACGAGGAAAAATGAAGAAAAAATAGATTCTGCCTGGTCAAGAATCAGTTTTCCGTTAGTAGGGTATACGAATAATCCATCATCACTGTCATTTTCGCCGGTTTCCGGGTTAATCCAGTAGTCGGAAAGCCAGTTCCAGGTTTTGTCATAAATATCTACGAAATCCTGGTCATAGAAATGGATTTTAGGAAAGTCACGCTTTGTCACAATAGCTCCTGTAAAAATTTTTTTGAAATAGTGCCGTTGACCCCTTCCCCTCTAACAACGGTTTTTACAGTATAACATAAAAATTTCAAAATGGTTGATTTTGTAAAAAAAAAATTCAAAAAAAATCGGGAAAAACTAAGAAAAATGTGGAAAAAAGTCGAAAATTTGCCCCTTATTAACAGTTTTTGTGTTCAGGGGCTTGTTTTCTATTAACAATGTCAGTTATTCAGAGAATTTCAGTTGCTGTGAATAGAAAAGCCTGATAAGTTCAATGCGTGATTTGTGTCGGGACTTTATGAGGAGACTTGAATTCTGGCTCTGGTAAACATATCCGGAAGAATTGTATGTCTCGAATCTAGGGTCAGTACGGAACATAAGACCCTGAATTTCGATTTTTCCGTTGAAATCCGGGATTCCGTTGAAGATTATGTAGTGTGAAATACCCTGCGGGAAGTCGATTTCAATGTTTGCAATTGCCGAAGAATTGACTTTATATGAAATTGATCTTGCACAAGTCCATGCCCAGACTGGCTTAGTTCCATAATATCCGAAGATTATTGCGTGAGGGTAATATGTGTTGTCTGGTGCAATCAATGGATATATGTTTGCTACAGTGTGAATGTCCAGTGGTTCCTTATTGAGGCATGTGTTCATGAGCAGGTATCCGGCTGTCTGGTATGACTGATCGTTCTTGAGTTTTCCAAGCATAATGAGAGAAGTACCTATCTGGACTGTCTGGTATACGCTGTAACTCTGGTTTTCTGCAGATGTGATTATGAGTGAATCATCACCGTTGGTGCAGGAATCTTCAATCACAGAAATACATTTAGGAATGAAAGGATCGAGCTGACTTGTGATTGTTGTGTCATGTTTTGCAGCCTTAACGTAAACCCTTATAATACCGGCAGCTTCAAGTGGTGTTGGTTCAAATGAACCGCCCAATGTGGCTGGCAGGGCAAGAAGTTTCTTTACATTTGTAGAGTACTTTTCTCTGAGAATGTAGTCTTCAATTCCTTCTGCAGTAAATACTTCGAGAGTTCCGGATGCAACAAGTGCTGAATATCTTTCATTCTGAACTATGAGTGATTTGTTCATTGAAACAAGGTTGTTGAAGTATGGTGCTGAGAAATAAGTTCTTTTGTTTCCTTTCTTGAAAGAGGCTGGAATTGAATCAATTGCCAGATTGTATTTCTGATTTTCACCCATTTCTGCAACCCAGGCAGTAATGTCACTTTCCGTGAGGGAATCACTTTTTCCTGAATTAAGAATCTGTCGAACTTCCTGAACAAAATTTTTCTTTATGTCTTGAATTTTTGTTTCGTATGAAATCTGTGTTGAATGTTCTGTTTCTGCAAGTTGTGAGAATGTGAATTTGAGAACCGGATTGTATGGGTTGTACCTTGCAAGGGAATCAGTTTTTGAAAGAATAATCTGGGAATCAAGAATTTCATGAGCAGTAAATTCAAATATGGAATCGCGCTGTGAAATGTGGCAGTTTGACTGGGAAATTTTTTCCATTTTTGCTGATGAAACAAGCTTGAATGGAACTGAAATGGAATCAAATCCTTCTGACGGATTAGCCATGGCAGAAAAAACGTGCTCACCTTCAGAATTTTCCGTGTCCCTGAAAGTAAGTGTGGTTTTGTCTGCAAAAACAAGGGCAATGGAGTTAGATTCCTCTTCTTCAAAGGATTCAAGAACAAGAGGAATGGAAGTTCCGTCGCTTTTGTAAGCTACAACGGGATTTTTGTCGTCTGCGAAAAATGTCATGGTTCCGGCAACTGCCCTGAACTGATTCTTGAGGCTTATTACGTGGTTTTCGTCTTCTGTTTGTGACAGGGAAACTTCAAGTTTGCCCAAAGACTTAGAAATTATGGATTCTGTCTTAAATTGGAGTAAAAAAATTCCGATAATGACAGCAGAATAGAGGACAGATAGTCCAAAAAACTTTCTTACAGGATGTTTTTGCATTCGCATATTCTATCATTCAATAGATAGAAAATTCAATACAAGCATCCTTGAGGTGAAAAAAATGAAAAGTATGATCAAAGAACTGTTGTTTGCTACAATCATTGTTTCAGTAGTAATGGTTGTAATCAATCTTGTTTCATGTGCATCTGCTCCGGCTCCTTCAGAAACAACACCAGTTGTAAGTGAGGAACCCAAAAAGGCTCCAAAGAAGGAATACGGTAAAACTGAATTCATGGAAGATGTCGGGATGGCTCTTGAAAAGCAGGGAAATGAAGAGGCATTGAAGCTCTTTGAGACTAAGCTTCCAAAAAAACTTGCAAATGACACAGACATTTTGTTTGTTAAGGCTGCAATTAATTTTGGTGCTGCAAAATATGATGAGGCTGATTCAATTTGTTCTGAAGTTCTTGCCCAGGATGAAAGTCATGCAGATGCCTTGAGTCTTAAGGCTCAGATTGCAAAGATGCGTGGAGACAAGGCAGCATATAAATCTCAGATTGACAAGATTCTTGCAAAGGACAGCATGGATCCACAGGCAAACATTGCCCGAGCAGATGATTTTTATTCAAAGAAAAACTACGGTCAGGCAAAAAGACACTATGCAATTGCCTTGAAGCGGGAACCAAACAATATTGAGGCACTCGATGGAGTTGGACGCTGTGAGTATTATCTTGAAAACGATGACAGCGCAAAGGAATATTTCAATTCAATTCTTAAGATTGATCCAAAGAATGCAAATGCCTATCTCTACCTTGGAAAGATTGCCTATGCAAACAACGAATACAAAATTGCTTCAGATAATGCAAAGAAGGCTCTTGAAATAAGTCCAGACAACTATCAGTACAATATGGAATATGGAATGTACGAGAGATGCCTTGGACATTTCAAGGTTGCAGAAGATTGCTGGACAAAGGCAATTTCAATTGATCCTTCATATTTCCTTGCGTATGCTTACAGAGCTGGACTTTATGATGAGCAGGACATGTTTTCAAAGGCATATACTGATTATCTCAAGGTAATCGAACTTAATCCAAAATACTATTATGCGTATGAAAGTCTTGGAGTTATTGCCCTTCATGAAAATCAGTGGGAAACAGCACGTAAGGCATTCATGAAATGTGCTGAGTTCAATAAGAACAACATTTCTTATCCACTTATGGTAACCTACTGTTATTACATGGAAAAAAATGATGCTCAGGCACAGAAATACAGCAATGATGTTTTGAGAAAAATGCCAAACAAGAATTCAATAGAATATACAATGCTTCGCCTTTTCCATGACAAGAAGGGTGAGCGCCCGGTTCCACAGAAGATTGCTTCTCTCCAGAATGGAAACGTAAAGGGAAAGATGTACTACTATCTTGGGCTTTTTTATGATATGTTTGGTGGACGTGAATTTGCAGACGAATATTATGCAAAGGTTGTTACCATGAACAGTCCAATGTTCTTTGAATATCGTCTTGCAGAATGGCGTGTAAAGGACAAAAAGACAGCAAATGGAAAATAATTTTAATACACGGAAAACAATTGAACTTTCAGGACGAAAAATCACACTTCTGGGAACAGCCCATGTTTCCAGGGAAAGTGTTCTGGAAGTTGAAAAAACCATAGAGGAATTGAGACCGGAAAGTGTTGCCATCGAGCTTGATGATAACAGACTTCAAAATCTGAAGGATCCTGATTCATGGAAAAAAATGGATATCGTAAAGATCCTCAGGAAAAAAATGGGATTCCTCATGCTTGCAAATATTGTACTTGCATCCTATCAGAAACGCATGGGGTCTTTGCAGAAAGTCAAACCTGGTGAGGAAATGCTTGCTGCAGTAAACAAATGCCAGGAACTTTCAATTCCAACCACAATGGCAGACAGACCTGTTGCAGTTACATTAAGACGTGCGTGGGCAAAAAATTCTCTCTTCGGCAAATTCAGGCTTCTTACTATTCTTGTGCTTTCTGCATTTTCAAAGGAAGAAGTTACTCCCGATGAAATTGAAAACCTCAAGAAGAAGAGTGAAATGGACACAATGATGAATTCTCTTTCTGACTATCTGCCTGTCATAAAGGAAGTTTTGATTGATGAAAGAGATTATTATCTTGCCTCAAAAATCTGGGAATCTAAAGGAAACACAGTTCTTGCAGTTCTTGGAGCAGGGCACATGGCTGGTGTTGAAAAGCAGCTTGAACTTATTGCATCTGGAAAAGATGACGGTTCAAGAATCGAGGAAATCAGTAAGGTTCCTCCAAAGAGTTTTGGTGCAAAGCTTGCAACATGGATAATTCCAGGTTTGATAATGGCCCTCATTGGAGCAGGTTTTTATTTCGGTGGTGTTGAGGAAGGAACAGACCTGATAGGCAACTGGATCTTGTGGAATGCTGCACTGGCTGCTGTTGGTGCAATAATTGCCGGTGGTCATGTTCTTACGGTTATATCATCGGCTCTGGGCGCTCCAATTACATCTCTTTGCCCCCTCATTGGAATCGGTGTTGTTTCGGGGCTTGTTCAGGCAGTGGTAAAAAAGCCAAGTGTCAGTGACATGGAAACCTTGCAGGAAGATGCAGGAAGCATAAAAGGATTTTACAGAAACAGAATCCTCAGAGTGTTCCTGGTGTTTTTCCTTTCATCAGTTGGATCAAGTATTGGAACCTTTGTAAGTGGTGCCAAATTTGTTTCAATTTTTGCAAAGCTCTTTTCTATTTTTTAGATAGATATATTTGTATGGCATCTGCAAAAAACTTACAGGCATTTAAATCAGCCGGAGTTTTTTCAGGTGCCATAATTTTCGTAAATATCCTTTCATGGATAGTGGAACAATGTTTATCGGGATAATACCTTCACGGACAGCAAAAGTTTTTTTATAAAAATACGGGAAGGAAGGCAGCGGCTGACAAAAACACTCGCAGGAAGGAATGATAGTTTCCTTGCCGACCTGCGCGTGTAGCGACGCTAGCATATTTCAAGTTCTACTGCGCCACGGATGGCGCT
>SAMEA3663224__coassemble_173_pt1 | contig 42135 bp, 38 predicted proteins | sample SAMEA3663224__metabat2_low_PE_008 | metagenome-assembled genome bin SAMEA3663224 (sample SAMEA3663224) | pig gut metagenome | biome: pig gut; feature: pig-associated habitat; material: faeces | place: China | collected 2013
TAGAGCAGCAGACTCTTAATCTGCGGGTCGCAGGTTCGATCCCTGTATCGCTCATAAGGTTCTTGAAAACTTAAGCGTTTGTCCAAGAACACATTCCGCGAGAGTGGTGAAATTGGCAGACACGCTAGACTTAGGATCTAGTGCCCTAGGCGTGAGGGTTCAAGTCCCTCCTTTCGCATTAAGCAGAACCTAAAGCATGCAATGCAAGTTGCTGCAAAAATTTTGCGGAAATGGCTCAATGGTAGAGCGCGACCTTGCCAAGGTCGATGTTGCGGGTTCGATTCCCGTTTTCCGCTTGAAGCGAAAGCGATTCGGAGTTATCTGAATCGCTTTTTTTTTGTAATTTTTTTTATTAAGGGGTAACTCAAGTGAACGTTACTAAACAGGTATCAAAACTCGAAAATTCTGCAGTAAAGTTGACTGCAACAATCGCAAAGGATGATGTTGTAAACGGATACAACGAAAACTTGAAGAAGTATGCAAAGAATATCTCTCTTCCTGGTTTCAGAAAGGGACACGTACCTGTAAAGGTTCTTGAACAGAAATACGGTGATTCATTGAAGCAGGAAGTTCTCATTGACCTGGTTGACCAGTCATTGAACCAGATTTTTGCTGAAGAAGAATCAAAAGACATTCGTCCACTTCCCTACTCGCAGCCACGTCTTGAAGATGACAAGGTTCCAGAATTCAGCACTGAAAAGGATCTTACATTCACAGTTATCTACGATGTATTCCCAACTGTAGAAGTTAAGGAATTCTCAAAGATTGAAGTTAAGGAACCACAGGTTTCAGTTACAGACAAGGACGTTGAGGAAGAACTCAAGGCAATCCAGGAACGCAATGCAATGGTAATCGACAAGAAGGATGGAGATCCAGTTGAAAAGGACAACATCGTTACAATCGATTACTCAGAACTCAATGACGACGGATCAATGGTTGAAGGTTCTAAGCGTGAGGGATTCGTATTCACAGTTGGTACTGGCGAGAACATTTACAAGATTGACGACGAAATCATCGGAATGAAGAAAGATGAGACTAAGGAAATCACTAAGACTTACGCAAAGGATGATAAAGACGAGGAACTTGCAGGAAAAACAAAGAAAATCAGCGTAACTGTAAAGGCAATCAAGGTTCGTAATCTTCCTGCTCTCGATGATGACCTTGCCCAGGATGTAAACGAAAAGTACAAGACTATCGAAGACCTTAGAAAGGACATTACAAGAGGACTTGAAGCTGCAAAGACAAGAAAGGTAAATGAACTCAAGTCACAGAGCCTCATTGAGCAGCTTGTTGAAAAGAACCCTGTAGTTGTTCCACAGTCTATGATCAATGCTGAAATGGAAAACCGCTTCAGAATGATGGCACAGCAGTTCCAGACAACACCTCAGCAGCTTGAAAAGATGATTGAAGCAAGCGGTCAGAAGAAGGAAGATATGCTCAAGCAGTGGACTGGTGATGCAGAAAAAATGCTCAAGTCTCGTCTCATTGTTGAACAGCTTCTCCAGGACAAGAACATTACTGTTACTCCAGAAGAAGTTGAGGCAGAATATGCCAAGATGGCAGAAGACGCTGGAACAACTGTTGATGCAATCAAAGAACAGTACAAGAATCCACGCTACAAGGAATACATCATTGATGATCTTAAGGAACGCAAGCTCTTTGAAGACCTCTACAAGCAGGTAAAGGTGTCTAAGGGAGACAAGATGGAATTTGCTGACCTTTTCAAGAACGCTCAGTAAAAGATATTCCTGACTTGAAGTAAAAAAAAACGGAATACGTATTGTCGCATTCCGTTTTTTTTTTTATATTAGTATATGCATTTAAGAAACTGAAGTTTTTTTTATGACCAAATAATCATCACATTTTCTGGAAACAATTATGAACGAAAACATGAATACATTGGTTCCAACTGTAATTGAACGCAGTGGAAACGGAGAAAGAGCCTACGACCTGTACTCTCGACTCCTTAGAGACAGAATTATCTTTGTTGACGGAGAAATCCGCGACGAAACTGCAGACCTTATTGTCGCACAGATTCTTTACCTGGAAAGTGAAAACCCGGAAAAAGACATCAGCATTTACATCAATTCACCTGGTGGATCTGTCACAGCAGGTCTTGCAATCTATGATACAATGCAGTACGTAAGATGCGACATTCAGACAATCTGCATGGGTCAGGCTGCCAGCATGGGTGCAGTTCTTCTTGCAGGAGGAACGAAGGGAAAAAGATACGCTCTCCCTTCAAGCCGCGTAATGATTCACCAGCCATGGGGAGGAGCCCAGGGTCAAGAAAGCGACATTGCAATCCAGGCAAAGGAAATCATCAGATTGAAGAAACTCTCAATCAAATACCTTTCAAATGCTTCAGGAAAATCTGAAGAAGAAATTGCAAAGGATATGGAAAGAGACTTCTACATGACTGCAGAAGATGCAAAGGAATACGGCATTGTTGACCACATCATGAACAGTGCAAAGAAAGGAGCTCGATAATGGGTAGATTTGGAAAATCAGCAGAACCTATCTGTGCATTCTGTGGAAGACCTGCAGACGCAAACCGTCGGGTAGTTCGAGCATCAGATGACACAGTCTGCATTTGTGAGCACTGCGTTACAACATGCCAGACAATCCTCAATGAAGAGCAGCATTCTGTTGCTCCAATTGACATGAGTACAATCCCTACTCCAAAGGAATTCAAGGAATACCTTGACCAGTACGTAATTGGCCAGGACTATGCAAAAAAGGTTCTTTCTGTAGCAGTATACAATCACTACAAGCAGATGTCACTTGCAAAAAAGCAGATGGGTGACATTAAAATCGAAAAGTCAAACATCCTCCTGCTTGGACCAACAGGATCTGGAAAAACACTCCTTGCAAAGACACTTGCACAGAAGCTCAATGTTCCTTTTGCAATTGCCGATGCAACCACTCTCACTGAAGCTGGATATGTTGGTGAAGACGTTGAAAATGTGCTTCTCAAGCTTATAAATGCCGCTGGTGGTGATGTTGCCGCTGCTGAAAGAGGAATAATCTTCATTGATGAAGTTGACAAAATTGGCAGAAAAAGTGAGAACACTTCCATAACAAGGGATGTTTCCGGCGAAGGCGTACAGCAGGCACTCTTGAAGATTATTGAGGGAACTCATGCATCTGTTCCTCCTCAGGGCGGAAGAAAACATCCTAACCAGGAAATGATTGACATTGACACCACAAACATCCTCTTTATTTGCGGAGGAGCCTTTGTGGGTCTTGACAAGATCATTGAACAGCGACTTTCATCATCAAGCATCGGATTTGGTGCTACCGGAACCCATAAGTCTGATGAGGAAAGAATGGAACTGCTGAACCAGGTTACATCTGATGACCTTGTTAAGTTCGGACTGATTCCTGAGCTTATTGGCCGTCTTCCTATGACTTGTGCCCTCAAGGAGCTTACAAGGGATGATCTCAAGAGAATCCTAACGGAACCAAAGAATGCAATCACAAAGCAATTTGAAGCAAGCTTTGCCATTGATGATGTTGACCTCACATTCAATGAAGAAGCCATTGAAGAGATTGCAAACCTTGCAATCAGGAGCAAGACTGGAGCCCGTGGACTTAGAGCCATTGTTGAGCACATTCTTCTTGACCTTATGTTTGAAGTTCCAAGTGTCAAGGGAAAGAAGAAACTTGAAATCACAAAGGACATTGTAAACCAGAAGGAAATTCCTTCAGCAGAAAGCCTTCTTGTTGATCAGCTGACTGCATGATTTGGCACCATGTATGATTTTTAATACAGTCAAATTTTAATTTGTAATTATTATGAATAAACAAAAAAAGCAGCTTTGAAGTACATACACCTCAAAGCTGCTTTTTTTGTCTGCAGGGAAATCAATTATTTCCATTCCTCATTTTCAATGGCAAAATTTCCAAGCAATTCCCCATCAGCATCATAGTAATAGTACTCTGCCCTGGCACCTATCTTTAGAAGATCCTTTCTTGCAGCCTCATTGTTCTTTACCTGAACGAGGGCAGCAACCCTGATTTGTGGAACAAGAACCTCAAACTGAGTCTTATTAATTCCAGTCACAGTGTAGTTGTATACAATTGTGTCCTTGTCTGCAGTAACGTTGTTAAGAACAGTATAGTCATCAAGCTTGATTGGACAAGCCTTGTTAACAATTTCTGCCTCTTCCGCAATTCTCTTGTAATTTGGTCCCTTTGCAAATGCACAAAGAGTTACCATAAGCATCATAATGAAAGCTAAACTTTTTCTCATACTAGAACTCCTTGAAAGAAAGTGTATCATAACTTATGTTCAACTTCAAGAAAATTATAGTCCCTGGGATTTGTTCCGCAGCTCATGCTGTCGTACACGAAACTGATTTATCATGTGGCGAAAGCCGTCGTGATATGGTGTTTTATGGGGCAGCCAGTGGAGTTACGCGTGGCAAAAAAAAGCCGGCACCAGAACGATGTCAGCTCTCTATGATGCATAGCCATAATTCTGATTTTACAGAACTTACGACATCCTGACTTGCCCCCCCCGTCATTGTCGGACTTCGAACCGACACTCTCTTTTGCTTAATGCTCTGTCAGTGAAAAAAGGAATCCCCGGCTCAAGTCCGAGGATGACATAGACCTCCGGGTCGTGCCCGAAGGCGACGTGGTCACTGAAGTGAAATTGACAAAGCTGGCACAACACCGCGACTAGTAATATTGACGTAACCGCTGTGGTAAGCACAGCCGTCAGATTCCACTCTGCACGCATAATTACCATTACTATAGTCAGGAGAGCGCAACCACCAATAACCATCATAGTCGGCATAGTTTGCCTTTGCATAGTCCGTAGGTTTCCTGATTCTGGCATTGCCTTGTCCATACTCGTTGTATGCCGGGAAACCGTAGGATGTTGCTTCCTTCATGCTCAAAAGGAATATCTTGTCTTCCGTGTCCGCGCAGGTAAATCCTGCAGCACTAGGAATTTTTAAACCGGGATCCCTTGTACTACTGGCGCTGTTGTCCACGGTTGTTACCGCTATCAGATTCTGTGCCCCGGCTGTAAAGGCCGTCTGGAGGAATCCTTTATTTTCGTAAGCAGTTTTTGACTGTTCATCATTACTTTCGTATTTTCCATTCAGATATGCTCTGATTGTCGAATACTTGTAGTTATTTTCATAAACAGTTTTGCCAGCAATTATCCTGCTATAAATTGATACATAATACGGAACATCTGCAGTAAGGATGTCTTCCGCAAGAAGAAGGCAATTTCCGCTGTAGCTGTATGTTACAACCTTCCACTTTATTGGCTCCACCTTGAACCAGCGGTAGCTGTTTGAACTGTTCAGCATTGCCTGGGTGCCGTCAGAATACTTGAATGCTGATCCATTTTCGTATGCGTTTTCCATTACCTTTGCGTAGTAGTTTTCGTCATTTTTACCCTTGTAGTATGTATTAGCTCCCATTGTGACAGAGACATTTTCATCGACAGTTATAGTTTTTGCAGCTACTGTCTTTGGGAACACACCAAAGTAGATGTATTTGGAAGACTTTGTTGCTGGCAGGCCTGTTTCTGCATCAACTGGAGAAGAATACAATTCTGGCAGTTCTTCTGTCCTTAACACAACTTTACACACAGAGCATTTATATGTCTTTACACCTTTTGTAACGCATGTTGGTGCTGTTGTAACCGTGCCACTGTCTTCTATATGGCCTATTGCAGGTATTTCTTCTGTCCTTAAGACTTTGTCACAGACTGTACATTTGTAGGTTTTTATACCTTTTGTTACACATGTTGGGGCTGTTGTAACCGTGCCGTTGTCTTCTGTGTGTGGGGCGAAATCTTCGTTGTGGGCTGGTCTTCCGCAATCAGCTGCGTGCCAGTGGTGTGTCTCATCAGATGTCCAGTTGTTTCTGTCAACATTGTGGTTGTGGCCCAACATAATAATGATGCGAGTTTCCCTGTACTCGCATACAGAACAGAAACGTTCTTCAAGTCCGTCATCCTCTTCTGTTGCAGCAGTTACTTCTATCCATGTCTCTGGGAAGTCATGTTCCGCCTTGTCCTTTACCTGGTCTGTGTGTCCGCAGGTAGCCGCATGCCAGTGGTGTGTTTCGTTGCTTGTCCATGAATCGCTGTATGCATGCACATGCGCCGGTGGAAGAGGAAGAACAGGGTCATCCCCACCATCACTGGAACATCCCGAAATTACAAAAGCAAGCACTGCTGTAAGCACAATAGCTGTTAGGTTTCTTAAACTTTTCATTGTTTTTCTCCGTTGGGGTTTAGTTGATTATGATTTGATCAATTTTTTTATAATGTACAATAACGAACAGAATTTTGTTCACCTCGTTTTCTAGAGACATCCACATCCTTCTTTATTCGATCAACAATTATTGAACTCTTAACTTCGACTAAATTCAAAAAGGAAAAACGTCCATTTTTGTCTTTTTCAGATGTTCCAGAAAATGTATAAACATTTATTATTTTTCCATTGTTTTCTTCCACAAGGTAATCACAGCTTTCAGCATGTTCATCATCACCATACCACCATCCGGCCGGGTCTCCGGTGTTTGTTGGCCCGCCACTTTCTTCTACACAGCCCAGGAATTTTCAGGAGACGACAGCCTTTTTGCAAGAATAGATTCAATAATCGACCATGAGCTTGATAAACCCGGAAAAGAAATCAAAGAAAAAATCAGAGGGTGAACAATTCATAATTGATAATTCATAATTCATAATTCACAATTCATAATTCATAATTCACAATTCATAATTCATAATTCATAATTCATAATTCATAATTCATAATTTATAATTCATAATTCATAATTCACAATTGATTCTTCGACAAAACCAGGATGTTCTTTCCACTTAAAGAAACAATGTCTCCGCATTCAGGATAGAAGAATCTATCGACAGATTCATCTGCAGGAACCTTACACCTCAAACATCTTTAAATCAGAGACAGCTTTTGCCATGTTATAAAAATCAGAATCGTTGGCAAGGAGCATCAATTCATTGTCTATGGCGGTCTGGACTATCAACAGATCGATTGTGCTTCTTACGGTGATGCCTTTGTTTTTGCAGACCACTTTAAGCAGGGCCGCCTTTTCGTAGGAAGAATCGTCCTTCAACGCATAAAAATGGAACTGCGACAAGTATTTTTTCAATATCTCATATTCCTTTGGAGACTTTGCACCCTGGAGGATTTCCATGTAGATAAAATTGTTGATTCCAATGGGATAATGATTTTCAATCAGGATATTGAGCGCATTGGAATACTCATCCTCAACATTTTTCAGATAATTTATGAGCACAGACGTATCCACGAGAACCATTATTTTCCTTTCCTCATGGTCTTGTAGTCGTAAGATTCATCAAAAAGATCCATGCCGCGGATGTCCTGAATTTCCTTTGTTTTTCTTACTTCAACAAATTCCCTTAAGGCCGCCTCTATCAAATCTTTTTTTGTCTTTATGAACGGAACACACATAAACGCCAATCTTACAAGCTCGTCATTGAGAACAATATTCGTACGCATATACACCTCTATATACATATTTTAATACACATTCATGTCAACTTCAATAATAAAAAAAAGCCGCCATCCCAAAAGACACCGGCATCTATGATTTTTACCGCAGCCCATGCTGTCGGGTACGAAATTAATTTATCATGATGCGAAAGCCTTCGTGATATGGTGTTTTATGGGGCAGCAAGTGGAGTTACGCGTGGCAAAAAAAAGACGCATTGCCGAACGACAACGCGCCTTCATGTCTTTCAGACGGGAAAACTATTTTACGATTGACCAGTTAAATGGATATCCATCAAGTTCAATTGTAAGAACACCGTCTTCTACAGATGCCTTGAAAATCTGCATGCTGTCAGAGAACGTTTTTCCACCATCTTTGCTTTCTTCATTGAAAGTGATGTTAACTTTACCATTCTTAGCGGCATTACCTGTGTAAGTTCCCTTGAATACTCCGTCGTCAGCAGTCATTGTTACAGTGTCGCCCTTGAATTCAATTGTTCCAAGTTCTCCCTTGTAAGTAGCATCCTGTCTACCACCGCAAGAAACCAATGCAACCATCATCACAGTCAATACTGTCAATGCGAAAAACTTAATCTTGTTCATAAGAACTCCTTAAAAATTATTTTTAGTAATTATAATCAACGGCAGAATTAACAAAAGAGTTAACCACCCTAAAAAAAACGGGATTTTTTCCCGACTATATTTTTGATTATACATTTACTTGAAATAAAAAATATCATATCATTATGCAAAATCCGGTACAATTACAACATGAAAAAGTTTCAGCTAAAAATTGAATACATTCTTCTGATCATCTCACTGCTTAATTTCTGTTCTACAGTAAGTTTAAAAAGCATGTCGCAGAACAATTTCATCCATATGGAGAATGTACTTGAAAATATGAACAGCATAGAAAGCGGAGATCTTGAAGATACTTTCCATCAGTTCACATATTTCAGCAGGGAACTTAAAAATCAGCTTAAAGAAATAATAAGATTGAAAGATTATGCTGACGAAAATCAAAAAAAAAATCTTACTGAAGCTGCAAATAATTTTTCAACATCAATAAGAAAGCGTGAACAGCAGCTTATATTCAGTTATGACGCCATACTTTACTGCTCCCTTATTCTTTGTTTTATTTCCGGAGCTGTAATCTTCTATAAAATCGTCCATCAGAAAAATGAGCTTTTAAAAATTAAAATCATAAACGAGCAGCAGCTTCAGTTCAGCAGAAATCTTCATGATGGAATAGCCCAGGATCTTGCGGCAGTGAAAATATATCTCAATAAAAATGAAACAGAAAAATCTTTCTTCTATGCGGAACAGGCTTTAAAGGATGTGCGATACCTTATTGATTCAATGCATGCTGAACTTTCAAAAGATTTTGTTCAGCTTGTAAAAAACAATCTTGAAAATTTCGAGACAAACTTTGGAATAAAAACAGATCTTTTGATCGCCAGCTGCAGTCTTGAAAAAATAGACAGTAGAATCCATATAGAACTACTTCGCATACTGCAGGAAACATTAAGCAATATTGCCAGACATTCAGGCGCTTCTTTAGTGAATGTAAAGATAACGGAAGTCGGAAGAGATCTCAACCTCATCATCAAGGACAACGGAAAAGGCATTGATCCTGAAAATCTTTATTCACATTCAGACGAGAAAAAACACTATGGAATTAAAAACATTAAAGCACGTGTTGACCATATAGGCGGCAAAGTTGAATTCAAAAATGATGGAGGATGTACAATTGCGATCTGCATTGAAAATATTATTCGTTGATGATCATGAAGGAATACGCAACGGAATCGGACAGCTGCTTCAGCAAAATGATTCCTGCTTTGATTTTATATATGCATCCAACTGCACACAGGCCCTTGAAGAAGCTGCAAAAAATCCAGACATAAAGGTTGTTGTTGTAGACATAAATCTTGACGGAGAAAACGGACTTGAACTTGTTCCACAGATCAGAAAAATTCTTATGGATGCAAAATTCGTCGTCTATACCATGTATTCGGATTCTCCACACATAATGCAGGCGCTCAAGTCAAAGATTGACGGATACATCACAAAAGACGCTCCCCTTGAAGAACTGAAGAAAGCCATTGTTGCTGTGAGTGAAGGCAGCATCTTTTACAACAAAAGAGCCAGCCAGATCATGCACGCTCTGCTGAACACAAATTCAGAAGATTTAAGCGACAAAGATGTCAATATAATGAATCTTGTAAAAAACTATAAGCAGCTTACAAAAAAAGAACAGGAAGTGTTTAAGCTGCTTGCCATGAACAAAACCTCAAGAGAAGTATCTGAAATATTAGGTAAATCTGAAAAAACAATCATCAACCAGCGGTCAAACATCTACGGGAAACTAAATCTGCATGACAGGCTTGATCTTATTGAGGCCGCAAAAATTCTTGGAGTGATTGCATGAGGAAGTTCTTTATCTTTTTGTACACAATGATATGTATTTCTGTCAACTATCTTGGAGCAAAAGGCGCAGCCTCTGCATATTTTCCGTTGTATCTTGATTCCATCATGACTATTTCTGTAGTTGCACTCTTTGGTTTGATACCGGGAATCTTCTGCGCCGTCAGTACCAACATGCTGATGGTGCTTTTTATGGGAAGTTCTCCCCTTTACACAATCTGCCATGTAACAACAGCAGTCATCGCATGGCTGTCCTTCATGCATTTTAAGTACAGGAATCCTGATAAAGAGCTTTCAATAGACTCTTTTTTGTGGGCTGGATTTTTTGCGGCAATTTCCAACGCTATTCTTGGAAACATCATAACAGACAAAGTCTATGGCGCACTGACAGGACTTCCACAGGCTGACACGGTGGCACAGGCATTTTTTACAGCTGTACACAACCGCATCTTCTGCATCTACACTTCGGGATTCATCCAGAACCTTACGGACAAAATGCTGAGCACGGCCATAAGCTTCATCCTCTACAAGAAGCTGGAAAAAAATTCCCATAGCTTATAAGCGATATGAATCAGAATTTAAAGCCGAACTGGATGTTTGGAACAAGCTTCATTTTTTCTGTCATATTCCATGATGAAATTCCATGCTTTTTTGTATTTGGAGCTGAATGCATCATCATTGAAATCCTTTATATGGACATCAAATGCAAGTTCAGCATAATCAACCATGCCGGATGTTTTTTCGTTCATGGATGCTATAAGTCTCTGCATCAAAGATTTTTTTGATCCGCTTTCCTCAATAATTTCAGGGCTCTTTTCCGCGGGGATTTTTTTCTGATCCGTATAATTCATGTTGTAGTATGTATAATACCATACCGGTGAAGGATCCCCGTGTTAAGGCCGAAGGTAACTTGAACCACGGCGGCAAAGTTCACCGAGCTGTCATTGTGCTGTCGGTAAGATGCTCGATTTCTTCAAGAGATAGTCCTGTGCTTTTTGAGATGAGAAGAAGATCAATTTTACTATCAAGCAGGATCCTTGCAGTCTCCACAGCCTTGTCGTGCGCCCCCTGAGAAATTCCCTGAGAAACACCATTAGAGAATCCGTCATCATAAGCGTAGCTTGCCTGAATCTTTATTTCCTGTTCCACTGTCATGTGTTCCTTCCTCCATTCCCTCAGATTCCGGGTGATGTGCACCTGCTCTTCTATGTCTTTTGTAAGATCATCATCGGCATTGCTGCCATAGAAATATTTGAGCAGCGCGCGGCGTTCAGGATTCTTTTCCTTTTTCCACGCATTCACATTATAAAATACTTTGTGGGTTTTGTCATTTAAGGAAACGGAGGGATCTTCCTCACAGATATTCTTGAATGAATACACAGGCAGATCTTTTCCGAACAGATCAAAGAGGCACACAAAGAGAATGTAGGACTCAGGAAGGGACCTGTACAGATTCCCTTTGTCCAGGAAGGAGATGTCCTGAAGCCCCTGATAGTAGCGAGTCCTCAACGGCAGATCCTTTCTGTCAAGGCACTGCATTTCGATCGTAAAGACACGGCTGGAATCCTTCACGAATACATCAAGACGGATTCCTTTTGAGTACGGATCCGACTTCAAGTCTTTTTCCCGTTCAAGGTAGATGATCTTTTCAATGCTTATTCCAAGCATTCGCTCGATGAATGGTCGGCATATCCTCTCGTTCTGCATGACGGTTGCGAACATAAAGTTGTCTGTGATTCTGATTTCTTCTGGCACTGGACTCTCCGATTAAGTAAAATGCGGAGAAGAAACTCTCCATGATAAATATATATCCGAAAAAAATCAAAAAAATACAGTTCGCGGAAAAAATTTTCGCATAAATTCTGATGATTGACCTCCCGCGGATTTACGCAGATAAGTCTCCCGCAGATTTGTGCAGAGTGGGTTTGAATATTCTTGCTCCGACATGGGAATCTCTGTTTCATGTCATGCTGAGCTGAAGTGAAATGAAGCGCACAGGATCCCTGAGCGTAGTCGAAGGGATCTGTCATCTTAAGTCATGCTGAGCTGAAAATCCGCAGGTTTTCTAGTCGAAGCATCTGCTTACGACTTTCAGTTGATTCTTCGACTCCACTGCGTTCCGATCAGAATGACCGGGAAGTTTCTATCGGTGAAAGAGGAATCCCCGGCTCAAGGCCGAGGATAACATGAGCCACAACGGCGAAGCCATAAAACAAAAAAGCCGGCATCCCAAAAGACACCAGCCTCTATGATTTGTACCGCAGCGGATGCTGTCGGGTACGAAATTGATTTATCATGGGGCGAAAGCCGTCGTGATATGATGTTTTATGCGCCAGCCAATGGAGTTGCCCATGGCAAAAAAAAGCCGGCATCACAAAAGACACCGGCCTCTATGATTTGTACCGCAACGGATGTTGTCGGACACGAAATTGGTTTGCCATGCATCAAAACGAGCCAGCCCCTGGGATTTGATCCGAAGCCCATGCTGTCGGACACGAAATTAGTTTATCATGGGGCGAAAGCCGTCGTGATATAGTGTTTTATGCGGCAGCCAAAGGCTGTCCGCATAAAACTTATTTTGTAGCAAGGATTGCAATTCCTGGCAATGTCTTTCCTTCGAGGAATTCGAGGGAAGCACCACCACCTGTTGATACGTGGCTCATCTTGTCAGAAAGCTTGAACTTGTTAACGGCTGCAACTGAGTCACCGCCACCAACAACTGTCATGGCTCCCTTTCCTGTTGCTTCTGCAACAAGGCGAGCTACAGCTTCTGTTCCCTTTGCGAAGTTTTCGAATTCGAATACTCCAACAGGTCCGTTCCATACGATAGACTTAGAAGAAAGAATTGCATCCTTGTAAAGTGCAACTGTCTTAGGACCAACATCAAGACCCATAAGATCTGCAGGAAGATCAACAGCGTCTACTGCAACTGGATCCTTGTCTGCAAATTCAGCTGCCCCTACATGGTCAACTGGGAGAAGAATCTTAACACCCTTTTCAGCAGCCTTTGCAAGAAGGTCCTTTGCTGTTCCGAGGAAGTCGTCTTCAACAAGTGACTTACCTACTTCGTGTCCCTGTGCCTTGAGGAATGTGTATGCCATACCGCCACCAACGATGAGTGTAGAAGCATTCTTCATGAGGCTTTCGAGAACTGCAATCTTAGAAGAAACCTTTGCACCACCAATGATTGCTGTCATTGGCTTTTCTGGGTTTGTTACCATTGGCTGGATATACTTAACTTCCTTTTCCATAAGGAATCCACCAACAGATGGAACTGGCATGAACTTTGCGATTGAAGCTGTAGAAGCCTGGTCGCGGTGTGCTGTACCGAATGCATCGTTAACAAAGATGTCACCGTATGTAGCAAGTTCCTTTGCCATTACATCCCGTTCAGCAGCGTCCTTAGAAGTTTCTTCCTTGTGGAATCTTGTATTTTCCAGCATTGCAACTCCACCTTCTGGGAGAGCGTCGATTGCTGCCTTCTGTCCGAGAGCATCAGGGAGGAATGTAACTTCCTTTCCGAGTTTTTCAGAGAAATATTTTACAACTGGAGCCATGCGGTTCTTGCCGTTGATGAACTTTTCTGAATCTGCATCTGTCCATTCCTTTCCAGCCTTAGCTGCCTTTTCTGCTGCCTTCTTTACATCCTTTTTTGGATCGCCAAGGTGGCTCATGAGAACGAGGGAACGTGGACCCTGTTCAAGAATGTACTTGATTGTAGGGAGAGCTGCCATAATACGTGTGTCATCCTGTACAACACCGTCCTTCATTGGAACATTGAAGTCAACTCGCATGATGATGCGCTTTCCCTTAAGATCAACATCTTTTACTGTCTTAATCATATAAAAAAATCCTCCAAATGGAATTTATACAAAAAGTATAGACTAAATATAATGGTTTTTTGAAGATAATTCAATTGCAAAATCAGGACGTCAAATCAGGAGGTCATAACGAAAATCCATGGCCGTAAAGACTCCCATATACTGAGCAACAGTTTGCGCAAAGAGATTCCTGCAAACTTGAATGCACAAAAAATGTGGAGTATGATTTAGTCACAACCAGGGAACTGGCAAACTGATTCCAAAATGACACGAGGGGTGCATAATGAATTCACTTACAAAAGCAGAATACAATCCGGAAAATCTCAAGGCTGACTTCATCAAGACATATGGTGGTCAGGAAAAGGAAATTGGTGTTTTTTCTTCTCCTGCAAGAATAAACATTATTGGGGAGCACATTGACTACAACGGCGGAAAAGTTTTCCCGACAGCAATCAACAGATACCTTTATGTTGCCATAAGAAAAAGACAGGACACAAAAATTTTCTACAAAAGCATTCAGTTTGACGGGACATACCAGTTTGATGTGAATGATAATTTTGCATTTGACGAAAAAAACAGCTATTCAAACTACCTGAATGGAATTCTTTCACAGCTCAAGGCAAAGGGATTCAACTTTCCGTGCGGATTTGAAGTTCTCATGGCATCAAATGTTCCTGCAGGAGGTGGAATTTCATCATCTTCAGCACTTGAATGCGGATTTGCATATGCAGTAAGCCAGACTTTCGGATTCAACATTGACAGGGTTGAAATTGCAAAGCTTGGCCAGATGAGTGAGCACAACTTCATGGGAGTAAACTGTGGAATCATGGATCAGTTCATTATTGCTACAGGAAAAAAGGAAACAGCAATTGTACTGGACTGCAACACACTCGAATATGAATATGCACCACTTAAAATGGGCGACTACAGATTCGTTGTAATGAACACAAACAAGCAGAGACGACTTGCTGATTCAAAATACAACGAAAGAAGAAGCCAGTGCGAGAAGGCACTTGAAATCCTCAATTCACGCGGAGTAAAAGTTTCAGCGCTCTGTCAGATTACACCAGAAATGTGGGAAAATTCGAAAAATCTCATTTCTGACGAGATTCTTGCAAAAAGAGTAAGGCACTGCGTTTACGAAAACCAGCGTGTTCTTGATGCAGTGAAAGCACTTAACAAAGGTGACCTGGCAGAACTGGGAAAGCTGCTGAATGAAAGCCACAAGTCACTGGATGAGGACTATGAAGTTACAGGAATAGAACTAAACACTCTTGCACATGCAGCACAGAATGCAGATGGATGTCTTGGAGCAAGAATGACTGGAGCCGGATTCGGTGGATGTGCCATAGCCCTGGTTCACAAGGATAAGGTTGAATCTTTCGTTGAGACTGTTCAGAAAGAATACACACAAAAAATCGGATATGCAGCAGGATTCTTCAGCTGTGAATCAGGTGACGGTGTTTCTTACTACCAGAAATAAAATATATACACTGGGAATTCATTGGACAGATTGACTAAAACAAGCAGACATTCTGTTCAATGGACACTCCCCCAACTTGCCACTATAATTTGTATTAAATATGTGGACATCAGTTCTTATTCTTTCACTTGTATTCTGGATTTTTTCCAACTACTACGTTGCATCAAGAATCAGAATGATTTCAGTTTTGTCAAGACTCGGAAAAAGAAAATCCTGGATTCTGGCATTCGCAATCCTTGTGCTGATTCAGGCTTTAATGACTCTGACACTAAACTTTGTTGCAGCAGCAGTTTCATTCATTCACCTTTGTTTTTCATTTGCTTTTTTCAATCTTGCAGAAAAACTAATTTCAAAAAAAATCAAAGGCAAATCAGTCCATGACATTCTGTGTCTATATGCAGTTTTGGTTACAATAGTCTATCTGGCCTATGGCTGGATTCAGGCTCACAACATAAGGGAAACAAGATATACAGTAGAGTCTGAAAAGATAAGGAAACCAGTCAGAATATTGCAGATAAGCGACACTCACCTGCGAACAAAATACGACACAGAAAAATACATAAAAGAACTTGAAAAAATGAAAAAAGCCGGTGCAGACCTTGTTGTCATAACAGGAGACTATGTTGATGACGAGTCAAAAAGAACCTCAATGGAAAAATGCACAAAGGCAACAGCACAATTAAACCCACCGTTGGGAATTTATTTCTGCTACGGGAACCATGACAAGGGATACTACAACAACAGGGACTTCACGGACAAGGATTTGAGAGAATGCCTTGAAGAAAACGGAATCAAAATACTTGAGGACGATATGATTCCACTTAACGATGAAATAATTCTTGCAGCAAGAAAAGACAAGCACATATCAAGGGAAAGAATATCATCAGATAAGCTCATGGAAAAATGTAATGAGTCAAAGGCAGTAATTCTTCTGGATCACGAGCCAAATGATTTTGAAAGTGAGGCTCAATCTGGATTTGACCTTATACTTTCAGGACACACTCACGGAGGACAGATGATACCTCTTGGAATTCTTGTGAAAATTCTTGATGAAAACGATGAAATATACGGAATGCACAAAATCGGTAAAAGTACGTTCATTATTAATTCTGGATTTTCTTCCTGGTCAATTCCATACAAGACTGGAACATTTTCCGAATACGTAATCGTCGACTTTATTCCATCAGGCAAATAATTTCAAGGAGGTGTAAGATAAAACCGCTAATATAGCGCGGCTTTATCTTACCTAAAGTTTGCGTTGCAAACTTTTTTATCAACTGCACATTCTCATTTCATTGCGAATGTGCTTAAAAAGTCAAATCGGAAATTGATATTTCCTCCTTGACTTTTTATGGGAGAAAAAATGCAGCTTACAGCAAACCCTAACGCAAGCCCAGAGGCAAAAAAACTTTTAAACTATCTTTCAGAAATCTCAGGTAAAAATCTGATTACCGGCCAGCACACACAGACGAACCCCATGGAAGAAATTGCTTACATAAAGGACATTACAGGTCGGGAACCATTACTCCGCGGATTTGAGCTTCTTTCCTACTCACCAAACATCAACTATGCGGATTCGGATAGTGCATGCCTTACAGAGATCAATGAAAACAAGGGAACACTAAAAACAGCACTTAAATGGGCAAAAGACAATCCAAATGGAATCGTAACTTTTTCATTTCACTGGTTTTCCCCTGTTGGCGGAAGAGACAAAAGCTTTTATGCAAAAAACACTGATTTTAATCCAAAGAAAGTCCTTAAAAAAAATACAGATGAAAGAAAAGCCTTTTTTGAAGACATGGATAAGATTGCAGAAGAGCTTAAAGTATTCAGGGACGAAAACATTCCAGTTCTGTGGAGGCCATTCCATGAAAGCTACGGAAAATGGTTCTGGTGGGGACGAAAAGGAAACAGAACTGCAATGAAACTCTACAAACTCATGTACGAGCATTACACAAAAATACACAAACTGAACAATCTTCTGTGGGTATGGAACAGCGACATAAAATTCTGCTATCCCGGGGATGACATGGTAGATGTTGTTTCCATTGATGTGTATCTTCAGAAGAAGGAAAAAACTGACTACAAGAAGCAATGGAAAAAACTAGTTGTAAACACTTCAAGAAGCAAAGTCTGTGCTCTGGCAGAAATAGGTTATCTCCCGGATATTGACATTCTAAGAGAATCAAAAATTCCATGGGCATATTTCATGCTGTGGTCAAAGGAATTCTGCATTGGAGAAAAATTCAACCTTAAAGAAGAAATGAAAAAAATCTACGCAGACGAATACACATTGAAAGGATGACAGGTCAGTTTCCGGAATGAGGAAAGGCCTGCTTGTAAACTTCAATCAAATGCTCGGTAGTGACATGAGTATACCGCTGAGTTGTTGATATGTTTGAATGTCCCAAAAGTTCCTGAACAATGCGGATATCTGCACCGTTATTCAGCAAAGTTGTTGCAAAGGTATGCCTGAAAGCATGAGGAGAAACAGGCCTGTTTGTTCCCTGCACACCGCTGTATGTCTTGACGATAAAACCAATTCCATGTGCAGTAAGCATGGTTCCCTTCTGATTGATGAATATGTTCTCAACGTAAAGGGGGCATCCAGCTTCACACTGGGGAAATCTCTGCTTACGCTCAATAAGATATCTTTTGAGAGCAAACCTGGCTTCCTTTTCAAAATACACCCGCCTGTCCTTTGATCCCTTTCCACGAACAATTGCGCTTGAAAAATCCGAGGTAAAATCACTGAACTTCAGGGAAGCAAGTTCACTTACACGACATCCGGATGAATAGAGCATCTCAAAAACAGCAAGATCCCTCATGGGCCAGAGCAATTCCCTTTCCGTTGGAATACGGCACATTTGTTCAACTTCTGTCTGCGTCATGAATTTTGGAAGATGCTTTGGAGCCCTCAGGGTTTTAAGTTCAAGGGCTGGATTTTTTTGGATGATGTTGAATTTCTTTAGATAGAAAAAAAGACCGCGAAGGGCAGAAATAAATCTATTGATTGAAGTGACGGAATATTTTTCCCGGCTTAGTTCTCCAATGCACATTCTCAAATCCTCAAGTGTCACTTGAGAAACAAGTCTTTCATTTCCAAGATATTTCTTGAGATGAATGAAATCCTCAGCGTAGCCGGTCACAGTATTATCTGACAACCGGCGTACACTTGAAATATAGACAAGGAATTCTTCTATGCAGTTTTCCAGAGTCTTCTGAGTCAAATCCAATATCAGCTCTCCATAGTCTTGTTCTGCTTGTCAGTCTCATTGGCCTTTGCAAAAGCACCTGCTGCTTCTGCCTCAATTGCTTCATCAGGAGAATGGAGGTAATCACAATCAGGATTGATGCAGCTCTTGTAAGAACCATTCTTTTTGTCATACTTTTCAACAAGGAACCAGTTACACTTTGGACAGTAAACATCAATAGGCTTGAAGTGAGAGATAAAATTACATTCTGGATAGTTTGTACATCCGTAGAATTCCTTACCTCTACCCTTTGTCTTTCTTGCAACAATCTGCCCGTTGCATCCTTCGCGAGGACACTTGGCCAGTGGAACGCTCTTAGTGTTATGGCACTCCGGGAATCCTGAACAGGCAAGAAAGTATCCAAAACGACCAAGCTTCTTGACCATTGGCTTTCCGCACTTCTCACAAATTTCATTGGTAGGCTCGTCAAGAGTTCCCTTGAGACTTTCCTGACTTTCCATGACTTCATCAACACGAGTCTTAAAAGGTCCAAAGAAATCACCAATCATGTTGTTCCATACGAGGGAATTCTGTTCAACCTTATCAAGATCATTTTCTACCTGTGAAGTAAACTCAACATTGATTACCTGAGGGAAAGATTCAACAAGGATCTTGCAGATAATCTTTCCAAGCATAGTCGGAACAAGCTGCTTATTGCTTCTTGTAACATAATAGCGGTCAAGAAGAACAGAAATAATTGGAGAATAGGTTGATGGACGCCCAATACCCTTTTCTTCAAGAGTCTTAACCATGGATGCATCTGTGTATCTGGCAGGTCCCTGTGTAAAATGCTGTTCCGGATAGAATTTTCCGCTTTCAAGCTTTTCACCGATCTTGAGTGACGGCAAGTTTCCTGAAACATCTTCCTTTGAAGAAAGAGTCTTGATTACATTGTAGAACCCCTTATAAGAAAGCTTTGATGCACTCACACGGAACAGGGCATCACCAGCAGTAATATCAAGGCTTGTTGTCTTTGACTTTGCATTGTTCATCTGACTTGAAACAAATCGTTCCCAGATTATTGAATAAAGCCTGAGCTGATCGCGGGTGAGATATTCCTTTACGCTGTCAGGAGTATATTTAACGTATGTAGGACGGATTGCTTCATGGGCATCCTGAGCACTTTTTCCAACTGCATACTCAATCTTTTCTGCAGGAAGATCATCTGGAAAGTTTTCACCAATCCATGAACGAACATCATCAATTGCAGTCTGACTGATACGAGTTGAGTCTGTACGCATGTAAGTAATAAGACCAACACGAGTGCTTCCAATCTGAATACCTTCATAAAGCTGCTGGGCAATCTGCATAGTCTTTCTTGATGTGTAACCAAGTCTGTTTGCCGATGCCTGCTGAAGTTTTGATGTTGTGAAGGGAGGCTTTGGGCGAACAGTCTTCTCGCTTTCCTTTATGTCAGTTACGATACAGTCTGCACTCTGAATTTCACTGATAATTTCGTTAACCTGCTTCTCATTCTTGAGTTCAGGCTTTGAATCCTTATACTGAACAAGCTGTGCCGTAAACTTTGTCTTTCCCTTTGAAAAGTCTGCATCAAGGCTCCAGTATTCTTCCGGAATAAAATCCTCAACTTCCTTTTCCCTTTCACAAATAAGTCTCAGGGCTACAGACTGAACTCGACCAGCACTCAAACCATTCTTTACTTTCTTCCAGAGAAGCGGGCTCAAGTTATAACCTACAAGACGGTCAAGAACACGGCGTGCTTTCTGTGCATTTACCATTGATTCATTGATTTCACGCGGATTGTTGACGGCTTCCTTGATAACCTTTGGCGTGATTTCCGTAAATTCAATACGGCGGATTTCTGCATCTGTCTTGTCCTTGAGAGCATGGTTCAGATGCCATGCAATTGCTTCACCCTCACGGTCAGGATCGGATGCAAGAAGGACGAGATTTGAATTCTTAGCATCCTTCTGGAGTTCTTTCAAAAGCTTTGCCCTTCCACGAACTGTAATGTATTCAGGCTGAAAATCATTTTCAACATCAATTGCAAGCCGGCTCTTAGGAAGGTCAATCAAATGTCCCATAGAAGCCTTAACAACATAACCTGCTCCAAGATAGTGTTCAATTGTCTTTGCCTTGGCTGGAGACTCTACTATAACAAGAGTCTGCTTAGCTTTCTTTACAGTTTTTTTAGCCATCTGTTTACCTCAAAACGACAGATTCAGCTGACCACTGGAATTCCTGGACAATCCATAGGGATTATTCTCAAGGTCAACAAAATCAGCATATGAATCTATAATCTGGGCTCCCTCTTCAATATACGATGAAGGAGACCTCTTATTTATATTTTTAGGTTGAACGCGACATTTTTTTTCATATTCAAGGCACGAACGATGAAAAAACAAGTCACGGTCATAGTCCAAAGCAAAATCAGCAGTCAAAAGAGAACCGCTTCCTTTTCCGGCCTGAATCACAACAGTTGCACATGACAGGGCTGCAATGATCCTGTTACGCTGCACAAATCTCCAGCCTTCACAGGGAGTTCCAGGCAAATACTCTCCGCAAACAACGCCATTATTACTCAATATTCTTTGAGCAAGGCCTCTGTTTGACAGTGGAACAACAGTATCAATTCCGCAGGGAAGAACTGCACATGTTGCTCCTTTAGCCTCAACAGCCCCTCTGTGGGCAAAAGAATCAGTTCCAAAGGCAAGGCCACTGACAATGGTATTCCCAAAGGAGGCAGCATTTCTGGAAAACTCCAGAGCCGATTCTGCACCTTCTTCATCAAGATTTCGCGTCCCCACAACAGATATGCATTGTCTTTTCAGGACTTCAAGATTGCCCCGGTAGTACAATACGTAGGGAGCATCAGGAATCTGGGAAAGCAGGTAAGGATATTCTGCCGAACCGAAAACCACTGACTTAATGCCCTTTGCACCCATTATGAGAGAAGCTTTTTCAGTAAGGGCACGAAAATGATTTCCATCCCAGAAAGCTTTTCTAACATCTCTTTGTATTATAGAAGAAAGTTCTACTTTAGAGAGTATACTAAGTTTGTCTAAACTGTCAATATTTTTCCGCAAAAGGATTTTTTCACGGAGGGAAAGAAATGGTATGGATGATACCGCTATGTCTAATATATTCACATTTTCAAAGGTATGAAATATTAAAAGAAAAAGTCAAATTTTATTTGAAAAATATCAGATGCCTAAAGAATCTTGTAGTCAATGCCATATTCTGTGGCAAAAATTCTTGTTGATGAGAATTCCTGGGTAACATTATCAGCAAAAGATGAAATGTTGAGGGAATAAGGCGATAAAAGATCATCAGGATTGTAGGAAGTCTCCACAACTTCACTTTCCCCAGACTCAGATACACGGCTGAAAGCACCATTCAGGCGCACAAGGTCAGAAACAACCCCAAAAAACTGGCCCTTATTTTTTTCTTCATATTTCTGCTCAAGAAACCTGATCTGCATTTTTTCAACTTCTGAATGAAGGACATTTTCCGTATCAAAACCACTCTCAAAGGAACAGTTATTGCACTGCTGCCATTCCTCAAAATCTGCAAGAAACGTACTTGGAGAAATCTTTAGTGGATTCAATACCGGATTGAACCAGGGAACAGCCCTGCCAAGGGTGTAAAAAACCTTGCATGCAAAGGCAATTCCACGGGCAAAATCTATGTCTTTTGAAGAAAACACGCCAGTTGGCTTTGGAGCAGAATACTCCCCTTCAAGCTGGGCAAAATCCACATGATTAGGATACAAAGACAGTGCAAAATCAAGCCTGTCCCTGAACAATTTGAAAGTGTCCCCTTTCATAAGGCCAAAATCCATGTTGAAACCAAAGACAATTCCCGCATCATTTAGTATTTTTGCCTTTGAAGAATACATTTTCTTGTCAAAAAGCAGTTTTTCATTCTTTGAGACAGGACAAAGATCTATTTCAAGGGAACAATAAACATCATCCAAAAGTTTCACAAAACCATGGTCAATGACTTTTGGGCTGACGGGAAGAGATAGAAAAAGATCCGGGCAGCAAGACTTAACCTTGCCTATGAGTTTTTCCAGCATTTGGCGGTCCTCAATGCATTTTTTGTCGTGCAGGTAAAGTTCAGTTATGTTCTGCTGAGAAAACTCTTCAATAGAGGAAATAATCGATGCTGCCGAAAAGGAAACTTCTTTCATTTAGAGAATGGCAATATTGTTCTTTGCACACTTATCAAGCATGTCTTGTGGCCATGTGCTAACCTGGATTTCACCAATGTGAGCCTTACGAAGGAAATACATGCACAGTCTTGACTGACCTATACCACCGCCAAGAGTCTGTGTCAACTCACCTTTAAGAAGCTTTGAATGGAATTCCAGCTTTGCCCTTTCCGGACATCCACGTTCCTCAAGCTGAGCCTTGAGACTTTCCGGGCTAACACGAATACCCATTGAGGAAAGCTCCATAGCACTGTCAAGAACAGGATTCCATACCATAAGGTCACCATTAAGTCCTGTGTGGCCGTCAGCTGTCTTTGTAATCCAGTCATCATAGTCTGGAGCGCGTCCGTCATGGATTGTTCCATCGGCCATCTTTCCTCCGATACCAATGATGAACACGGCACCATACTTCTTGCAAACTTCAGTTTCTCTCTGCTTTGGAGTCATATCCGGGAATTCCTTCTGAAGATCCTCGGCATAAACAAAAGTAATGTTTTCTGGAAGGATTGGCTTAATGCACTCATATCTGTCATAAACAAAAAACTCAGTCTGCTTGAGACAACGGAAGATTTTTCTCACAACTTCCTTGAGATATTCAATATTGCGGTCTGCAGGATCAATTGCCATGCACCAGTCCCACTGGTCAACATAAAGGGAGTGAAGATTATCAAGATCCTCATCTGCGCGGATGGCATTCATATCAGTATAGATACCAAATCCCCTCTTGAGACCAAGCTCAGTAACCTTAAGACGCTTCCACTTGGCAAGAGAATGAACAATTTCAACCTGAGTTTCATTCATGCACTTAATGGGAAAACGGACAGGACGCTCGATTCCATTAAGGTCATCATTTAGACCAACACCCGATCTTACAAAAAGAGGTGCCGTAACGCGAGTAAGACTTAACTCAGTAGAAAGAGAAAGCTGAAAGAAATCCTTAAGAAGAATGATTGCCTTTTCTGTTTCCTTAACAGACAAAAGCGGCTTATAATTTTCTGGTATGTATAAAGACATAATATTACCCCTGATGAGTGAAATTATATCATAAGAATGGAGTTTTATAAAAGAGTGCCTCCGGAAAAACAATTGTCTTCTGGAGGCAAAATCATCATAAAAATTACGATATTAAAGACTTTCAATGAATCGGGCAAAGGCTTTCATGCCATCCTCATTTCTCTTGAATACACCGGCATCCTCAAGAACCCTGGAGAAGACAATTCCAACCTCATCCTGTATGATTTTCTCCACATTTGAACTGTCAATTTTCCCATATTTTCCGGAGAATTGCCTTACCCAGGCAGCATGCTTTGAAAGGACCTGATCATTTTCTATGTTTCTTCCCTCAACAATAGCCTGTCCAAGATCAGCAAGCTCCTTTTTCAATCTGCTAGGCAAAACGGCAAGTCCCATGACTTCAATAAGCCCAATATTTTCCTTCTTGATATGATGAAGATCTGCATGAGGATGATATACACCAAGAGGATGCTCCTTTGTGGTAATGTTGTTCCTGAGGACAAGGTCAAGCTCAAAGTCTTCCCCGCGCCTTCGTGCAATAGGGGTAATTGTGTTGTGGGGAACACCATCAGTCTGTGCAAAAACAAAAGCACTTTCATCAGTATATTTTCTCCATGCCTCGTGAATCTTATCTGCAAGGAGAGCTACCCTTTCACTGTCCCTTCCATCAAGCCTGATAACACTCATTGGCCATCTGACAATTGAACACTTAACGTCATCAAACCCCGGGATTTTGAACTCACATTCACATGGAGCTTTTGTCATGGCAAATTCATAGTTTCCGCCCTGGAAATGATTGTGAGTGAGAATTGAACCGCCAACAATTGGAAGATCTGCATTAGATCCGATTGTATAGTGAGGAAAAAGCTTTACAAAGTCAAAAAGGTATCTCCATGTCTTATTAGTTATTGCCATAGGAACATGATCCATTGCAAATACAATACAATGTTCATTGTAGTAAACATAGGGAGAATACTGCAGGCCAAATTTTTCACCCTGAAGTTCAAATGGAATTATTCTGTGATTCTGCCTTGCCGGATGGTTTACGCGACCAGCATAGCCTTCATTTTCCTTGCACAAAAGACAGGCCGGGTATCCGCTTTTTGGAGCATTGAGAGCAGCTGCTATGGCCTTTGGATCTTTCTCTGGCTTTGACAAATTGATTGTTATGTCAAGCTCACCATATTCTGTAGAACTTTTCCACTTCAAGTCCCTGGAAACACGGTATCGCCTTATGTAATCCGTATCCTGGCTGAACTTGTAATACCAGTTTGTGGCATCTTTTGGCGAAATCTTGTAAAGGGAATCAAACCTGCTTCTGATTGCAGAAGGCCTGTCAACAAGGCAGGACATGATCCTGGTATCAAAAAGATCCCTGTAGACTACGCTATTGTTTTCAATCAAACCATTTTCTGCAGCATAATCAAGAATTGATTTGAGAATGGATTCAAGAGACTCAATTTTTGTGTCCGGAATTTCACTGTCCATAGACTGCTCATCAAACCCATCCAGACCAAGGGTTTCAAGAAGCCTGTTCTGAACGTAAACAACATCATCCTGAGTGATTAACTTTGTGGTAAGTCCATAGCCTACAAGGGCCTTAATTGATTCATAAATGCTCATGCCTAAATGATAGTTTTAATGAATCCTCCTGTCAAACTTGCAGAAAAAGAAAAAGGGCAACTGTTGCGCACCAAATAAAGATATTTTACTTTCAAGACTTTTTAAGTGCAAATTGAAAAATTTGTCTTTTGCTTATAAAATAATGACATGGCAAGAAAACAAAGAAGAAACAAGAATAAGTTATCCCAGTTTTTTGTGACTCTCACAATTATTTTACTTGTGCTGATAGGGCTGTACTTTCTGACTTCCCAAAAATCCTTTGATGTCAACAGCCTGATTGAAGAACAGATTACACAATCCCTGGAAAAAGATAAAGCAAATGAAACTGAAGCAGGACAAAACGAAACAAAGCAATATGCAGGCGAAACAAAAACTGAAACTGCAGATGCCGTCATAGCATCAGAGCTTACCCTTAATGATATTTACATTCCAGCATGCAGGGCAACCACATCACATGCAAACGGAAATGACCATGAAGTTCATACCTACTGCGGATTCACACTCTGCTACAGGGAATCATACGAAGTTGCAGAATGGGTAAGCTATGTACTCACAAAAGAAGAAACAATCCATGTAACGGGAAGATCCAACAACTTCAGGAAAGATCCTGCAATCTCTACAGGTTCAGCTACACTTGAAGACTACAAAAAATCCGGCTATGACAGGGGACATCTTGCACCGGCAGCTGACATGGAATGGAGCAAGGAAAGTGTAAGTGATAGTTTTTTCATGAGCAACATGACGCCTCAGAAACCTGATTTTAACCGCGGTATCTGGGGAAAGCTGGAACATCAGGTGCGGGATTGGGCAAAGGAACATGGAGAAGTTGTTGTAATAACAGGTCCTATCCTTGAAAAACCAAGCACAGGATATGCTTCAATCGGGTCAAATAAGGTTGCTGTTCCAGAATATTTCTACAAGGTTCTCCTTGCAAAAGACAAGAACAATAAATACCAGGCAATCGGATTTATCCTGCCAAACACTGGATATGACAGGTCATTCATGGATTTTTGTGTGACAGTTGATGAAGTTGAAAGAAGAAGCAGCCTGGATTTCTTTGAATTACTTGACGATGAAACTGAAAATTCAATTGAGGGTAAATTCGACCTTGACTTCTGGAACAAAGGAATAAAACAGGATTAAAAAAAAAGGAACCTGAAAGAAAATCCAGATTCCTGAAACAAATCAATTTCTATTCGCTGTCGTAGTCAATTAATGTTGTAATCTCAACACCGCTGAGAACTTTCTTGAAATTAAGGAAAGGAAGTCCAATGACACCAAAAACATCAGTCACTCTTGCTCCACCCTTTAATACAAGCTCACAGGCAGCCTTCAATGTTCCGCCAGTTGCAATAAGATCGTCAACAAGGAGGAAATTCTGACCTTCCTTCACATCATCAATATGAACCTCGATTTCAGCTTTACCATATTCAAGAGAATAGGCACAGGAATATGTCTTGCCAGGAAGCTTACCTCTTTTTCTGATGAGAACCAGTGGAAGTGAAAGACGGTCAGCCAGAGCAGCAGCAAAAACAAAACCGCGGCTTTCTATACCGCAAACAACATCAATATTTTTGTTTGAATAGATTTCAGCCATGCGGTCAATGCAATACTTAAAGCTTTCAGGATTCTTCAGGATTCCTGTAACATCATAGAACAAAATTCCAGGCTTTGGAAAATCCGGAACACGATTGACTGAGCCATCAAGTTTTTCAAAATCCTTCTTAAGCATATATCCTCCGACTATTAATTTTCATTCTTTACGTCTATTCTTGACATTTCAAGTCTCTTTGTCCTGACATTCTCCAGATATGACTCGCAGCCTTTTGCATCATCATTCTTTATGAAATTCTTCAGGGTTGTAAGAGAGTTTTCAAAGCTTTCAATGTGAGACAAAAGTTCATTCTTGTTTGCAAGGAAAAGCTCAGTCCATAAGGGAGCATTAATCATTGCAATTCTTGTAAGATCCTCAAAACTTCCCCCGCCAAACTGAGTGACATCTGAATTCTCCGCGCTGTCAACAAGACAAGATGCAAGGACGTGACAAAGCTGGGATGTAAATGCAATCTTGTGATCATGAACCCTGCCGTCAGTTTCAACAATTCTTGAAAAACCAATCTCGGTAACAAGGCTCTTGAACAGATCAATATTTTCTTTTCTGCTTTCTTTCAAAGGCATGAGAATATAATTATGATTCTTAAAAATATCTCCGGAAGAAAATGAATAGCCTTCCTTTTCACGACCAGCCATTGGATGTCCTGGAATAAAATCAATATCTTCACGCCTGATTTCATCCATGCGGTCAAATATTTCTGCCTTGACGCCGTTAATGTCAGTCAAAATGGAACCACTCTTAAAGGCATTCTTGTGCTCCACAATAAATTCAACTGTCATGTGAGGATAAAGACAAACAAAGACAAAATCACACTGTGAAAGCATATCATCAGCTTTATCCAGGGGATAGAATTCATCAATTACATTCTGATCCTTAGCCATTTTAAGAGAAGACAGATTTCTGCTTGAAGAAAGAATTCTGCCAGTGCTGCCATGCTTGGACAAAACATATTCACGGATAGCCTTAGCAATGGATCCACCCATAAGGCCCAGACCAACAATTCCATAAGTCAGTTCATTCAGTTTTTTCATCATAAATCCTACATTGTTTTATCTTCAACTGCGGCATATCTGGAAAGTTTTGCCATGAGATTTTCAAACATAGCTGGAGTCAACTGCTGACTTGCATCACTCCACGCCTTTTCCGGATTACAGTGAACCTCAATTTCAAGACCATCAGCACCACATGCAACAGCACTCTGAGCCAAAACAGGAACCATCCATCTGATTCCACATGCATGGCTTGGATCAAGGACAACAGGCAAATGACACACATTGTGAAGATATGGAACAGCACTCACATCAAGACAATTTCTTGTGTAAGAGTCATAAGTCCTGATTCCACGTTCACAAAGAATAACATTCTCATTTCCGTTTGCCATGATGTATTCTGCACTCATCAAAAGTTCCTGAATTGTACCAGAAAGTCCACGCTTGAGAAGAACCGGCTTTCCGAATTTTCCGAGTTCCTTTAGCAAATCAAAATTCTGGAAATTTCTTGCACCAACCTGAATCAGATCAACATTCTGAAAATTATCAATTTCAGAGACAGACATAAGTTCAGTACAAATAGGAAGACCAGTTTCCTTTTTAACCTGTTCAAGAAGCCTGATTCCCTCAACTCCAAGTCCCTGAAAACTGTATGGTGAAGTTCTTGGCTTGTATGCTCCACCGCGGAAAATTCTTGCACCTGCTTTTTTTACAGCAACGGCTGCATTCATAACCTGTTCCTCTGTTTCAACTGAACAAGGACCTGCAATTACCGGAACAGTCTTTCCATCACCAACAAAGCATGAAACAACACCAGGCTGATTTTTTCCAATCTCAACTACAGTAGATTCAGGATGAAAGGAACGGCTTGCCATCTTATAAGGAGCCGATACACGCTCGCAGGATTCCACCACATCATTGGCAAGAAAATCATGGGGATCAAGTCTTGATGTATCTCCAAGAAGTCCTATAACAACCTTGTCTACACCGTTAGAAACATGAACATCAAGTCCCTTCTGCCTGATATCATCAATAAATTCATCAATCCGTGATTTTTCACAGTCTTTCTTAAGAATTACGATCATCTGATTCCCTCAATCTGAAAGTGATACCTGCATTATATCAATTGACATGCATTTTTTATAGTACCATTTTGTATTATACAGATCGCTATGCAATGGAGGAGACGCAAGTTCATGAAGATTAACACTCTTGTCATCAGAAAGAAAAATCCTGTTTTCGGAAAAATAGTCCTGTGGATCAATAAAAACAATATCAACATCCATGCTTTTCAAAAGGGAAATCTTTGCAACATTCTTTTCAGACATTTTGCATCCGGCATAGGGTTTTAGCATGAAGTACCTGATTGAATTGAAACCTCTTGGCAGAACACCCTGTCGGATAAGCTTCGACCTGCAGGATAGAATCCACCACACGTCAATTTCGTCATAGGAAAGCTCAGTACCTATGATATCAATATTGGCACAGAAAAAAAGCTGTACCCAGGAAGTAACTTTTCCAGAGTAGGATCCCTTTTGCTGCATTTCGGAAACAACTTTTTTTATCTGGGAAGAATCCCTGGATTTCTTTTTTGAAAACAAAAGCGGGTAAAGTTCAGACTTAAGCTCACCCACATTTCTGATGTATGTATTGAACCACATGCACAAGGTGTTGACCATACCCTTCTCCGAAACTGCACCATGAGCATGCCACACTGCAGTTGTCCTAAGGCCATCAATAGCCCGCTCCCTGGGAATGGAAACCTTTAGTTTTGAAATTTTGTCTATTGAACTTGGAGGATAAATTTTATCTGAATCATGAATGGCAGCATTCTCAAAGCAGGCATCATAATTCATGGTAATAATCTGATCAAAAGATTTTACTGCATCAATATGAACAGAAGACGGATGAAGAGACTTTGAAGTCAAAGAGGCAATTTCCTGCCTGATTTTTTCATCGTCCTCTTCATCAAACTTACCGTTCTTTTCCTGGATAGCCCTGGCCAGAAGTTCGTACTGCATGTAGGGAGAAATGTTCTCAACAAACAGCCTCAAATATGTATCATACACACCAAATTTCTTGAACAACCTTTTAGAAAGTTCGCCCCATGAAACATAGTTGCGATCCAGACAATTAAAGCCATTACCTGCAAACAAAACCCTTTCAAGACTATCCATAGAAACTAAATCTCCAATGCCTGCTTTAAGTCAGCGAGAATGTCATTCACATTTTCTACACCTACGCTGAAACGAATCATATTTGCACTGATTCCACATTCTACAAGCTGTTCATCTGTAAGCTGGCGATGTGTTGCAGATGCAGGATGAAGTACACAAGTGCGGCTGTCTGCAACGTGAGTAGCAATCATGGCAAGCTTGAGCTTTTTCATGAATTTCTCAGCAGCGTCACGGCCACCCTTAATTCCAAAAGAAACGACACCACAAGTTCCCTTAGGCATCATCTTTTTTGCAAGCTCATAGTATTTGTTAGACTTAAGGCCAGGATAGTTTACCCATTCCACATTTGGATGAGACTCCAGGAATTCAGCAACTTTCTGAGCGTTTGAAACATGGCGTTCCATTCTTAGTGGAAGACTTTCAAGACCAAGGTTAAGGAAATATGCATTCATTGGAGCCTGAATTGAACCAAAGTCTCTCATGAGCTGTGCAGTACATTTTGTAATGAATGCACCGCCAAGACCGAATTTCTTTGCATAAGTGATTCCATGATAGCTGTCATCTGGAGTTGTAAGGCCTGGAAATTTATGTGCATGTGCAAGCCAGTCAAATTTTCCACTGTCAACAATACAACCTCCAACAGTTGCATCATGACCATCCATGTATTTTGTTGTTGAATGAGTTACTATGTCACAGCCCCACTCAAATGGACGGCAGTTAACGGGAGTTGCAAAAGTATTGTCAACAATAAGGGGAACACCGTTTTTATGAGCAACTTCAGCAAAACGCTGGATGTCAAAAACCTTCATCGATGGATTAGCAAGAGTTTCTCCGAAAACACATTTTGTATTTGGCTTGAATGCAGCTTGAAGCTCCTCGTTAGTGCAGTCAGGATCAACAAAAGTAAATTCAATTCCCATCTTGCGCATTGTAACATTAAAAAGGTTGAATGTTCCGCCGTAGATTGTTGAACAGGCAATAACATGATCACCAGCATTGGCAATATTGAAGACAGCATAGAAATTTGCAGCCTGACCAGAAGAAGTAAGCATTGCTGCAGTTCCACCTTCAAGGTCACAGATTTTTGCAGCAACATAATCATTTGTAGGATTCTGAAGCCTTGTATAAAAATATCCGGAAGCCTCAAGGTCAAAAAGCTTGGCCATATCTTCACTTGTATCGTATTTGAAAGTTGTACTCTGAACGATAGGAATCATTCTAGATTCACCGTTTTTTGGCTCATATCCTGAATGAATGCATTTTGTTTCAATTTCTGACATAAATTAACCACCTTGTGTAAATAGTAGAAATCCCCATAAGTACAAGGGATTAGAAACATTCTAATTTATTTGGACAAGGTGGTGTAAATGATTTTGTCTATATTCAATTATAAGAAAAAATTATAACCTCAGCCTACAAGAAAAAACTCAGAAACCAGAACGGCAACACAGCAAATAACAGCAACAGTCAGAAGCTTGAGTCCCTTCCAGGCAGCAAAAAGTCCCAGAACAAATGCAAGAATTCCTGAATATACGGATTTTGTATTTGAAATAATTGCAGGAAAAGTCATTACAGACAAAGTAACATAGGGAACATAATACAAAAAAGACTTCAGAAATCTGTTTGTAATCTGCTTTTTAATGAGTGTCAAAGGCAGTACTCTTATAAGGTAGATAACAAGAGCAAGAGTAAAAATATATATATATGTTCTATTCATTTTCCATAACCTCAACACTTTTTTGATTTTGCATCATCCTTTACCGGTGCAAAAATTGCAGCAGCACTTGAAATGATTACCGTAAGCAGAATTGTTCTTGTTGTCTCGTTAATGAAGCATAGGAATTCAAGAACGGAAAAAAGATAGCTAAGCAAAAAACTGACAACAATCAGAATTGAGACTACCCTGTTTTTCTTTCCCTCTGGAATAATTACAGCAATGAACATTCCATAAAGAGCGACACTAAGGGCACTTACAACTCTATCAGGCAAAATATTTCCTGCCAGAGTTCCAAGAAAGGTTCCAATTGTCCACCCGGGAGAAGCCACACAGATCATTCCATAAGTATATCTTGGATTCAAAAATTTAGGACGAGCAATGGATAATGCGAAAAGCTCATCAGTTACATAGAATCCCAGAACAAGCCTGTGAAAAAAATTCAGTTTTGGAGACAGATTCTGCGTAAGAGCAACACTCATCAAAAAGTATCTGGCATTCACAATAAGTGTGACAAGTACAAGTTCAACAATAGTTGCACATGAAGCTATTGCATCAAAACCCGCATACTCTCCTGCACTTGCACTGCACAAGAGACTTGTAAGTCCACTCTGAAAAGGAGTAAGACCAGCTTTCTTTGCAGCAATTCCAAGAGAAAAGGAAACTGCAAAATACCCCAGGGCAACAGGAATTCCATCCTTGAGCCCCAACTTGAATTCACTGAAATTTGATTCTTTATTTTCGGTCATATTTTATTCCTTGGTAACTGAACAGATAAAAACACCTTTTTTTGTCAGACGAAGGCTTTTTCCTGTTTCTGAAACTTCTACAACAATTCCATCTATACCTTCTTTCAGGGACTTTAGAAAATCAGATTTTTCCACTGAAGAACTTGTTTCTACATTAAATTTTTCAAGTGAAACCTTCAGGGTTTTTCCTGCATCAGAGTATTCAAAGGAAACAGGAACACCAGTAAAGGACCTGATATTATCCTCAACACTTCTTGAAAAAGGCTCAATGCTTCTAAGAATGTAAGAGCATTCAACAAAATATGAACAATTGAATTCAATTTCCTGGGATTTATTCTCAACAAAACTTGCATCAAGATGATTCATCAGACGAATATCACCGATTGCAAGACTTCCAAGTTTTTCCAGTTCCGGAAAATTAATCAGAGAAGAAGCATACTCATTATCAAACAAGGCATAGCCAGACCATTTGCCCACAGGTATTTTGGCATTCTTTATTTCCTTATACTTAACCTGTGAAAAAACTGCAGCACAAGAAAACAACAAGACAAAAAGAAAAGCAGATAATTTTTTCATTGTGACCCCTAAAAAAAACTAATCCTTTTGAGGATTATCCAGAAGTCTAAATATTACAACTTATGAAAACTATTTTCAAATCTAAAATTTCCCCCTGCGAAGGCTCATTGCATAATGACTATTTAACAAGAAAAAAGTGGGGCTGTTTATTGCTATTCTATTTACCAACAATTGAAGCTGAATATCTTTCCACTGATTCAAAAATTATAATATCAGGTTTATTTTGCAAAATATATTCTTTATCTTCTTCTCTAAATTGCCCCCAGTTATATTCAGTTTCTGAGAAAAGCGGCGACAAATATTGAATCAATGAAACTATAAATGAATCATGAAAAACAACAGCTTTCGGAAGACTCTGATTTTTACCAAAAGTTTTCATAACAATTCCATCTTCATTTTTTATAGAATCATAATAATCACTGTTGTCCCCATTTTTTGGAGAAAGAGTTATTTCTGTGCATCTTGCCTTATTAATTCCAAGCATGGGTAAAATGTCTCCTGCAGTTTCGCTATAGCTCACACTAATTTCATAATCAATCTTCGGAAATTCTACATTTGGGAATTGATTTTGAATTTCCACAAGTATTTCTTTAAATGAAGTATATGCACCCAAAGAATTCCAGTGAGTATCAGTTTCATAATACAAGGGAAGATCAATTTCAGTCTTTTTGGAAATCATGTAATCCCTAGAAAAAACATACGGAACATTTAAATCTGAAAAAATTTGGGAAATCTGATCAGCTCTTGTAATGCCTTCCGGACGTAAGAATGGATAGTATTCAGAATATACACTATGTTTATTTGGACATACAACGAAAAGATATTTTATTTTGTTTTCATCACACCACTTAACGGTTTCGCTAATATTAGTTTTCAGATTTTCAAATTCTTCATTATTCAATAGATTCTTTTTTTGAAAATCAACAAAATTTGCACCATCTGATGGTTTTATATAGAAAAACCAGCCATTTTTTCCCTCAAGAGCTTTATTGTTATTTATGTTTTTCCTTTTAAAAATATCATTTTCAATATAGTTCGAAGAATTAATCAGAAAGTTTCTTCCACCAAAATGATCCTGAAGATAACTGGACAAATCTGAAAAAAAATAATTATTTATTTTTCCTTCAACAAGAATTGAAGGCTTTGCAGCAAGATTTCTATTTTCAACTTGAGAAACAGTTTCATTCGGACGAAATCTGATAATTGGAATAATTAAGCAGCAAAGAACTATAACAATAAAAGTAATATCTATTTTTTTCATAATTAAAACCTAAAATAAATAAACGGATTATAAGTATTGCTTGCAAGGAATGAAAAACAAATCCATAAAAGGATAACCAGGCAAATACATTTTATAACTTTCACAGCAACAAATTTTTCTTTTAGAAAAGAGATTTTTTTCCACCAAGGAAATGAGAAGATCAATCCAAAAAATGTCAAAATATAAAATTTTGTATCAACATAAAAGAACATTAATGGCAGTACCTTGTCTTTATGGACTGATGACAGAAATATATTATAATTTATGCCAAGCATTTTTAACCATATTTTTACTGTTTCTTTTGTCTCATTTCTGAATAAAACCCAAAGGAAAATGATTACAAAAAGAGTGAATACCCTGTAACCTATTCTTAGAATAACATTTTTTCTTTCATTTATTTTTGTCTGACGTTCTAAAACCATTGAAGTTCCGTGAGCCAGTCCCCAAAATATAAAATTGAATGATGCTCCATGCCATAAACCAGTCAACAAGAAAACAAAAAACCTGTTCAAAACTGTTCGTGCTTTTCCTTTTCGGTTTCCTCCCAGTGGTATATAAACATAATCCCTGAAAAAATTTGTCAGAGAAATATGCCATCTTTTCCAGAAATCAGTTATTGATGAAGCTGAATAAGGATAATCAAAATTTTCCAGCAAATCAAATCCAAAAAGTTTTGCAATTCCAATCGCCATATCAGAATAACCAGAAAAATCATAATAAATTTGAAGCGCATAGGAAATTGCAGCTATCCAGGCAGCTAAAGTTCCATAACTTGTAAAACTTGAATCATAAATTGTGTCACAAACTAAAGCAAAATTGTTTGCAAGAATTACTTTTTTTGAAAGACCAACAATAAACCTTTCCAATCCTTTAGAAAAATCTGCAATATTTTCCTTTCTGTTTTCAATCTGATTATTTATATCATGGTATCGAACTATAGGGCCAGCTATCAATTGTGGGAAAAATGTTATGTACAAACCAAGATTTAAAACATTTTTTTGAACCAAACCAGGATTTCTATAAACATCAACTAAATATGAAATTTCCTGAAATGTATAAAATGAAATACCAATTGGCAAAATTAAATTCAAAACTGTTAGGGGTCTTAAATGCAAGGAATTTATGAAAACATTTATAATTTCACATGTAAATCCAAGGTATTTAAAAATGAACAGAACAATGAGATTTACGATTATTGAAAAAATCAAAATTTTTTTTCTTGATTTTCTTTCTGATATAAAGATTCCCATACTAAAATTGAAAATTATGGAAATAATCATCAAAAGAACAAATTTCGGCTCACCCCAGGCATAGAACAACAAGCTTGAAACAAGCAAAACACAATTCCTATATTTTATGGAAGGAATTACATAATAGACAATTAGAACGACTGGTAAAAAAAATCCCAGAAAAACTATTGAACTGAAAAGCATAACACCCCGTCTATTAATGGATTACCAGTTATAAACAGGCAATCCGCTTGAATCTTTAGCCTTTCCAAAAGCTATAAGAAACCATTCAAAAATTGCCCGGAAAACTGGGAGCAGAATCATAAAAAACACCAGCATAAGAAAAGATCTTCTCCAGAACAATAAATATTTTTTATTATATTTATGATACTAGAATATTCTTAGAATATTTGCAACATAACAACAGATCTTATTTATATCTGTGCTATTCAATTTTCAGTATAAGACACATGCTTATAAAATTCATAGAATTCATATAAATAATCTTCAGCTGACTTCATGATTTTTTTTTAGCTAGAATTGTTCCGCAAGCTTCTCAGAAAAAATTCTGTTTGCCTTTAACATTACATCGAGCTCTGCCTTAGTCTTCACTCTGAATATTCCATTAAAGATCACAACTTCTGACTTCGGATCAAAAATTTTTACATCATATTTTATATTCAATTCAAACATTCCATTATTTTTCATAAGCCCAGCAGACGGAATCATAATTTCGCATACCAAATCAATATTATTGTCAGACAAAAATTCCTGATATTCAGAATTACTGGAACTTTCTTTGTTTTTAAAACAGCCAGCAGTCTTATATGATTTTATGTCCTTTATTAAAAATTGACTTTGAACTTCTGTTTCAATTTGTTCCCTGAGTTCAGGCCGGTCTATTTTATAATTCGAGAAATTTACATAGACAGCAATAACTTTCTGCTTTAACTCGTGAATTTCAAATTTGTTTTTCTGAATAATTTTTGTCGATGAACAGCCACAGCATACAAATGCTATCATTGCAGCTGCTAAAACAAATACAAATCGCCTCATGATATTTTCCTTAAAATAATATAGATTCAATTTTTTCATCTTTCTCCCTACTTCCATTCGAACGCGCCGAGGACTAGCTCGCCGAAGCGTCTGACCTTTTCCAAGCCGTCTTTTGACAGCGTGACTTCCCGCTTTTTCCCGCTTGCGTACTCCACCTGAATCCATGCGGAAAGCGGGAGCGCAAGCCCGTCGTCTCCCCAAAAGTGTACGCAACTTACTATCCAGCCGTCCTTTTCCGTTATCTCGGTGGCGAACGACTTGTTGATGTCCACATCGCTGTCTTCAATCGGCTTGCCGTTGCTTGAATAAAAGTTCTTGAAGCAGTAGGAAATCTTTTTGATTTTTTCTTTTGTGTAGAACACGAACCAAGTGTACCCGTGCTCCGCTTTCAGATGAATTTTGAAGTCGGGCGATGAGTAAATCTCCACATCGTGCTCCGCTGATTTTCCGCCGAACTCCTTTGTTATCCTGTCCTCCACAATCATATAATACAATTCCCATTCCTGTTCGATGAGCGAAAGGTTGTGCGGAACTTGGTCGGGGTAGTCCTTTGCTGTGTCTTCATAAAGTTCATACTTGTGTTCCACCCTATCCTTCGCCGCCTCCAGCTCGCGGAACACAATCCAGTCGATGTTGGTGTCCGCGTATATGCCCGAAAACATACTCAGCGCGATGTCGCCGTATTTTTCGCCCTCGTAGACTGAAAGGACGGTGAGCGTGAGTTTTTTCGCGCAGTTGTTGAGCATGAAGGTCTGGACTCTCACCTCGTCGTCGAGCGTGAAGAAGTATTCCGCGCCGTTCTCGTCGGTGATTTTGATGTCCTTTACACGCGCGTTCTTCTTGTAGTAGTCGGGGTGGTAGGGGTCAACATAGCCGTTCAGAAGCGCGACTGCGTTCACCTCGTCCGCAAATTCCGCCGTGACGCTTTCGCCCGTTCTCTGCATGACCCACGGCTTGTGCTCCTCGTTCCAGATGAAAAACCGCTCTTGTTCTTCTATGGAACCGTAAAATTCGCGGTGGTTTATGTAGGGCTTCCGAATGATGTCGTTCAAGTCCTGCGCGTCATAGGCGATTTTCCTTCCGCCGAGCGTTTCCGTGAAAAACGACGAGGGCGTGTAGCTCCCTTGTGTGCCGTAGGGGATTTTCTCGTCGAAAAGCGGGTGAAACTTCAGCGTGGCGTTGTGCCAGCTTAAGAGATGGTGGAACTGGTCGAAAATCACGATGTTGTCCTTGATGTAGTAGTAGCCGTCATTTGCAAGGCGGAATTCGCTCCGCGGCAGTTTTTCGCCGTCGAACAAAATCCAATCGGGCGAGATGAACACTTGCACCCCCGCGCCCGAAAAGTCGTAGTAGGACAAAATGGAATCATCGGGGGTATCGTCATCGTCCGCAAACGCCACCGACGACAGCACAACCGCCGCCGCCAGAATCAGAAATATCTTTTTCATCTTTCACTCCTGTCCTCCCCTTTTTTTCCTTAGCGCCTCAAGTAGCGGGCGTCCACATAACAATAGTTTAAACGGTGGCGGGCTCGACCCGACATCCGCTTTGATTTTTTTGTTATGTGATTTTATAAATTAAGCCGCATATATTTCGGTGAAATATGAATTTATTTTTTTATGAATACTTGAAAGTTCATTCAAATTATGATTTCTAGTTAACAATAAAGCTTCTTTTACCAAATCTGATATTTCAATCAATTTTTGCTCACAAGGTTCTTTATACGGAATTTGTTTTATGTAATTTGATGAGTTATTTGCTGTCGGATTGATAATGTGAATAATTTTATTAATCACATCCGAATTCATAAGTCCCAATACATATAGCATTTTGTTTTCGTCTCTTGGAAAAATTCCTACTATTGATTGATCAAAGACTTTGTTTTCCATCAAGAAAGCATTTATGGAACTTGATTTTACCATTGGAATACAAATTCCTTTTCTAAAGTAAAATGATGAATTCTGAAAACGTGATTTTTTGTTTGAATTATAATACTTTACAGTTTCTTTATCCCACCGAACAAACCATTCATCATCATCTTTTGCATATTTTGTTTTAGATGAACTTTTTACATAAGGAATATAAGCTTCCTGCATATTTTCAATTCCGTACAAGGATTTTTCATTTGAAATTTTGTCAGTGTCAACAACATCGTAATTTTTTGATCCCTTTACAGATTTATCTTTTACTCGAATAAAGCGAGTATTATCTCCGCTGTAAAAACCTGTAACTATGTCAGCAACATCTCCTAAAGTTTTTTCTGAGTTTACAATAATTGTATTTTCAGATTTTTCAGCTAATATAAATCGGTGTTGAGAAGTTCTCAAAATATCATCTTGTTTTAATGTGTATGATTCTATATATTTTGGAAGTTTATTTTCTGAACTATGAAGTAAGGCAAATTCGCTTGAATTCTTAAATCCCCTATATATTTTTATTTCATTTTCAAGAGCTGATTTCTTGTCGGTACGCTCCAATGTTATAATTGATAAATTGGAATAACCGAAACTTACTCCAGGAAAGAATTTTGATGGGAATATTAAAATCTCTGATATTTTTGATTTTGTTAATAAAAAAGAACGTAATTTATGATGTAAATTTAAAAACATAAAAGTATCTGGAATAATAAATGATAATTTACCGTGCATTTTAAGAACCGAAATACAACGAAGTAAAAACAGAGAATATGTCTCTTTAACATATTGTCCGATATACTTTTTCTTAAGTAAATCGCGTTTTTCATAATCCTGCCAAGCTCCGTAAGGTGGATTTCCAATTACTTTTGAATAGTGTCCGCCTACAGATTCAAAGAAATCCAGTTCTTCATCAAAAAGAGTATCTGTGTTTTTTAACCATAAATCAGTTTGTTGAAATTTGTCTAATTCCCTGTCAAATAGTGTGTCTGTCTCTCGAATATTTACAGAAGGATTATTATTATATTTTTCTTTAAGGATAGCAATTGCTTTTTTATCTATATCAAGTCCATCAATATGAACTGTTTTATTTGTTCTTAAAAGTTCATCTATAAAAAGACCGCTACCTGCAGACGGCTCTAAAATTACATCACCATCGTTAACCTCAAGCATTGAAGCCATATAATTTGTTATGTCTTCAGAATCTGTGTAATAAGAACATAATGTATCATGCATAGTCTTTCCCCTCTTAAGCAATTACTTAAGATAAAATACTATACATATACTACCATGTCAAGTATTTAAGAAGGTCATTCTGCTCTAGATGTTTTCTGAATCCTTCACTTATGTCATCTTGCCACTGTGCATTTTCATTGAGCCAATTCCTTAAATCAAAACCTGTAAACTCTTTTATTGCTTTATAACAGTCATCAGAACAATAAACCGTCCAATATTTTGAATTTTTTAGAGTTTGTAGGTAATGATTATTCTCAGATTCTTTTTGACGAACAAAAATTATTTGTTTTTCGTTTTTCCCAAGATAATTAAAAATACTAGCAACAAGTAAAAGTCTGTTTGTATTTCCTTTTTCATTAGAACTAAAACCACTTTTAAAGTCGCAATTATAATGTATTCCGTTTTGCTCAAAATGCAAATCGAGATTTAAGTTTATTCCGCCACTATCAACCATTGTCCACGGAATTTCATATTTTTGTTTTAACTCTCGTTTTATCTTGTCATCTAGATTGAGTGTATCAATAAAGTTATTTGCATCAGATTGAATTTTTTGTTGAATAATGGAAAATTCTGGCGGTTCTATTAAATTTAACTTCTTAATTGGATAATAAAATGGAAGTTTACAGAATGGTTCCCATAATTCACCGATTCTACGGGCAAAAGACATATATTCATAAAGCCAAATATCATTTCGAAATTCGAGCATTACTATATAAGAAGAATAAGTGAGAAGCAAAAGTTCATTAAGAAGAGTCTTTGTACTCCAATTCTCAGATTTTGAAACTTGAAGAATTTTTGAAAATTGAATCTCTTTAAAAGATTTTATTCTTTTGTTCATTTCTGAAGCTTTGCTATTTAAGCTTAGTTTTGATTTTAGTAAGTCAGCAAAAATTTTATCAGCTTGTTCTCTGAAAATACCAATATATTCTTCCTTTGAATGTTTCATATAATCTCCAATATATTTGAATATATCAGTTTTAAGCTAATATTTCTAGTTTTTATCAAACTTGCGCCTCAGTGAGCCATCAACCTAACACAAGTTTTCCGTATCCCGTATAATTTTTTTTACTGCACTTTTGTCCATACAATATTCTATATATTTAAAGTACATTTTTATTTAAAATTATGAATTGATTTTCATTTTGAAATATTATGGTTTTAAAAATGTATTAGCATTTACAATTCCAAATCTACAATTCCCGATTTGTATTACTCGCCATCATAAAAATCAAGATAAAGTTGACCATCAGGGATATTTATTACATATACCCAGCCATTTTCATCTGTTTTTGTGTGGATTTCAAACTCTTCATCTTCATGAATTACATATATTACGCACTTTCGGTTTGAAATTGGTTTTCCAGTGAAATCATACATGAACTGAGTCTTTATCCAGTTTTTTCCGTCCAGAGTGATGTTCTTTGCGATGAGAGGTGAATGAAGTATTTCATCCGAATCGATTTTCTTAGGACGACGTGCTGAATCTTTTTCCGCTTTTTCTGGTTTTGTAAGTATGTTTATATAACTAATATTTTCTTCAGAATATATAAAAGAAATCAGAAAATCCTGAGATTCATAGAATATTGCATATCCATTGTCCGTCCACCCATTAGGAAAATCCTCAAGGACAACGTTTTTCGGCTTTCCTACGTATTTTCCAAGAAACAAATCATCTGTTGGACTGAATATTTCCACAGTATCGATTGTCCACGAACGATTTTTAACATATTTTATCCTGTAGATAAATTCTTCCGCTCCGCACGTAATAGTACAGGCTTCTCTCCAGCCGTGTTTTTTGTCAAATGCATCCGTATCCTTTGGACCGTGCACTTCGTATTCAGGTTCTTTGCCGAAATAGTCACTGTAAGATGACAGGATTCCTTGATGTGCATAATCAAAAATCGTTTTTTCTGCGTCAGAACTTTTAAGACCTCTGATCGTTGCACATGAAGCAAAGAAACTTATCAGCATAAGTGCCGAAAGTATGTTAATTATGATTTTGTTTGTTTTCACTATTCCTCCGTACACCAGTGGTGCATCCACATAACACAATCTTAAACAGTTTACGGCTCGTCCGCAAATCTGCTTTGAAGCTGGTGTTATGTGTTACTACTTCATCATTGCTGAATAACTCAAATGATGTTCTCTTGCATAATTTATAAAGTCTTTTTCTTCCTGAGTTACTCTTATCTGGAATTTTAATGGCTGCTTGAATTTTTGTTTTCTTCCTGCATTCTCTCTTGCTCCACCATGTCCAAACTCTTTTTCATAAGCAGCAAGACCAGATTTTTTCATATATTCTTTTTCTGTTAT
>SAMEA3663224__coassemble_176_pt1 | contig 40412 bp, 33 predicted proteins | sample SAMEA3663224__metabat2_low_PE_008 | metagenome-assembled genome bin SAMEA3663224 (sample SAMEA3663224) | pig gut metagenome | biome: pig gut; feature: pig-associated habitat; material: faeces | place: China | collected 2013
TGATACTGCTGAAAGCGGGAAAGTAGGAAGCTGCCGGCTTTTTTATTTTAAACCGAGACTGTGGCCTGGTGGGCAGTAAGGATGCGAGGACCCTGGCGGTGTCCTGGCCTGCAGTCTCCTTTCTGATACAGTTTCCTGCCATCCTGCCTCTTGCGCTTGATATGTGTGTCCGCCGGTTCTTTGGTGGGTGCTGCCTGAATCCATTTTATTTACGATTTTTTTTACTTTTTGATTAGTTTTTCCCTCTGTTGAACGATAAGAAGAAATGTTTGTGTGTCTGCAAAAAAAACTCCTGAAATCACAAATGATTTCAGGAGCATAAAATCAATGGAAACAAGTTTTATTTTGCAGGGAAAAGCTTTCTGAAGTCTACGAGAACTTCCTGTGAGTCGCGGGCAGAGTCAATGTCTGTCATCTTGTTCAAGTTTCTGTAGAAATCAATGAGAGGTTCAGTTTCCTTTCGGTATACTTCAAGACGGTGTGTGATTGATTCGAGTTTGTCATCTTCGCGAGTGAAGAGTTCTCCTCCACATTTGTCACAAACGCCTTCAACCTTTGGTGGCATGAACTTAACATTATAGTTCTGCTTGCAGTTCTTGCAAACACGGCGGTTTGAGAGACGGGCAATGATAAGATCATTGTTTACTTCAAAATTTACTACCTTAACTTCGATGCCAAGCTTTTCAAATGCTTCAGCCTGTGGAATAGTTCTTGGGAATCCGTCGAGAATAAATCCGTTCTTGCAGTCATCTTTCTTGAGTCTGTCTTCTACGATTTCGAGAACAACATCATCTCCAACAAGTCCTCCGGCATCCATGATAGCCTTTACCTTTTTTCCAAGTTCCGTCTCATTTTTGATGTTCTCACGGAAAATATCACCTGTGGAAATCTGAGGAATTTTGTATTCTTCTGCAACCTGTGCTGCGAGAGTTCCTTTTCCTGCTCCTGGTGGTCCTAAAAAAATGAAATTCATAATTTCTCCTGATTAAAGTATTTCCTGATATTCAGTAATAACTATTTTACTTCATATATTGGGGTTTAACAAGTTGATTTTATTTTCATTTATATTTTGTGGAGAGTTCAGTTAATTACTATGATCTTCAATTGAATTTCTTGGTCAAAAACTATATAATTATAATTAATGCCGGATCTCATGATTTTTCATCGATCGGCTTAATTTACAACTAAACTCGAGGTAAAACTATGGTCTACACAGCAGAAGTAGAACACATGTGTCCTTTGGCTAAGGGTGCATATCATGGTCCTGCTCCAATTCCTGAAGAAGGAAAATGGGTTCAGGTTAAAAAGATTGAAGACGTTTCTGGTTTCACACACGGTATCGGTTGGTGTGCTCCACAGCAGGGTGCATGTAAGCTTTCTTTGAACGTTAAGGATGGTATCATTGAGGAAGCTCTCGTAGAAACAATCGGTTGTTCTGGTATGACACACTCAGCAGCTATGGCTTCTGAAATTCTTATCGGAAAGACTCTTCTTGAAGCATTGAATACTGACCTTGTATGTGATGCTATTAACACAGCAATGCGTGAGCTTTTCATGCAGATTGTTTATGGACGCACACAGTCAGCATATTCAGAAGGTGGACTTAAGGTTGGTGCATCTCTTGAAGATCTTGGAAAGAATCTGCGCTCACAGGTTGGTACAATGTTTGCAACACGCAAGACAGGACCTCGCTATCTCGAAATGACAGAAGGTTATGTTGAGACATGTGCAATCGATAAGGACAATCAGATCATCGGTTACAATTGTATTAATTTTGGTAAGTTGATGGATGCTCTCAAGGCCGGAAAACCTGCTAACGAAGCAATTGAAGGTGCTCGCACACACTATGGTCGCGTTACAGCTGAACAGGGTATGGTAAAACTTATCGACCCACGCAAGGAGTAAGAAGATGGCATTATTTGAAGATTTCGCAGGCCGCATTCCACAGGTAAACAAGGCTCTTAAAGAATATGGTTTCTCTGAAGGAGAAGCAGGACTCCAGGAAGCACGCAAGCTTTGCCAGGACAAGGGTTTCGATCCATATGAAATCTGTGAATCAACACAGCAGATTTGTTTCGAAGATGCAAAGTGGGCATACGTTCTTGGTTCAGCAATTGCTCTCAAGAAAGCAAAGGATAAGACTGGATCAGAAGCTGCTGCTAACATTGGTATCGGACTTCAGGCATTCTGTCTTCCAGGTTCAGTTGCTGATGACCGCAAGGTAGGTCTCGGACACGGAAACCTTGGTGCACGTCTTCTTTCTGAAGAAACACAGTGTTTCGCATTCCTGGCAGGACACGAATCATTCGCTGCTGCTGAAGGTGCTATCAAGATTGCAGAAAAAGCAAACAAGGTTCGCAAGAATCCACTTCGCGTTATTCTTAATGGTCTTGGAAAGGATGCTGCAAAGATTATCAGCCGTATCAACGGATTCACATACGTTCAGACAAAGTTTGACTATTTTAACGGTCAGGGTACAGACAAGGCTCTTACGGTTGTAGAAGAAATTCCTTATTCTGACGGACCACGTGCAAAGGTTAAGTGCTATGGTGCTGATGATGTTCGTGAAGGTGTAGCAATTATGTGGCACGAAGGTGTTGATGTTTCTATTACAGGAAACTCTACAAACCCAACACGTTTCCAGCACCCGGTAGCTGGTACATATAAGAAGGAAAGACTTCTTGCTAACGAAAAGTACTTCTCTGTAGCTTCAGGTGGTGGTACAGGACGCACACTTCATCCGGATAACATGGCTGCAGGTCCAGCATCTTATGGATTCACAGATACACTCGGACGCATGCACTCAGATGCACAGTTCGCAGGTTCTTCATCAGTTCCAGCACACGTAGAAATGATGGGATTCATGGGAATGGGAAACAACCCTATGGTAGGCTGTACAGTAGCATGTGCAGTTGAAGTTGCTTCAGCTCTTAACAAATAACTTAAAAGAGTTACAGCCGTGCGAGTTTTCATCAGAAAACTCGGTATCAGCCGCAAGGCTGATTCCTGTACAGTAGCATGTGCAGTTGAAGTTGCTTCAGCTCTTAACAAGTAATTAAGTTTAGGCTTGGAAAAACCGGTTTGAGAGAACCGGTTTTTCATTTTCTGAAGTGACTGTTTAAAAAATCATTGAACAATGATATAATCCTTTTCCATGAGATTTATAGGTAACATAATTTGGTTTTTGTTGATTGGATTGTGGTCAGGTTTGGCCTGGTTATTTTTGGGAATTCTTTATTGCATAACGATTATTGGTATTCCAATCGGAATACAGTTGTTCAAGTTTGCACAGCTTTCTTTCTTTCCATTTGGAAAGGATGTCATGTTCAGTGAAAAAACTAGTTCATTGCTTTTGAACATAATATGGCTTATTTTTGGTGGAATTGAGCTTGGTTTTGGTTATCTTCTGACTGGTTTGATTTTCTGCATTACTGTCATTGGTATTCCATTTGGCAAGCAGTGCTTCAAGCTTATGAAAATTTCATTCCTGCCTTTTGGCGCAAATATTGTTACTGTGAATTAATTTATAAAATAAGAGGCTTTTGTTATGACTAAACAGGTTAAACAGTTGATTTTTTGGATTGGTGCTCTTGTAATTGGTGCCGTTTTGGGTTCGCTGCACATGGATGCAATTAACAGTGTATGTGATTTTGTTGCTACGGTTTTCACAAGATTGTTCAAGTTTATTGCGGTTCCTGCAATTGCAGTTTCTGTTCTTACAACTCTTGCAACACTTGGAAGCAACAAGGAAACTGCCAGAATCTTCAGAAGAACAATTTTCTACACATTGCTTACTACTTTTGCAGCTTCAACTATTGCGGCTATTCTGTTCTTTGTTATTAAGCCGGAAATTGTTTCCACTTCTTTGTACGCAGGTGGAGAGGCTGTTGATAAAGTTAAGGATATGGGATCTCATTCATTCCTCAGCTATTTTACAAGTGCAATTCCTGATAACATTCTTTATCCCTTTGTGTCTGGAAATGTTCTTTCAATTCTCATCGTATCATTTGTTTTTGGTTTTGCAATTTCAAGTATGGCAGAGTCAGAAAAGAAAACTTCAATTCTGAACGTTGTTTTAGGTTTCCAGGAATTGGTTTTCAAGGTTATCGGATGGATTATCCAGATTCTTCCAATCGGTATCATTGCATTTACTGCTCAGCTTGTTAAGGATATGAGTGCTGACATTGCCATGGAATCAATTGGAAAATATACGGCTGTGGTATTGAGCGGAAATCTTATTCAGTTCTTTGTTGTTCTTTCAGTGTTCCTTCTTGCCCGTGGATTGAATCCTGTAAAGCATTTCAAGAACATGATTCCTGCTATTCTTACTGCACTTTTCACAAAGTCATCTGCCGCAACTCTTCCAGTTACAATGGATTGTGCAGAAAACCGCGCTAAGTGCGAAAAGAAGTTTACTCGTTTTATTCTTCCAATGTGTACAACAATCAATATGAATGGATGTGCAGCTTTCATTCTGGTAACTTCATTGTTTGTAATGAAGAATGGTGGTGTTGACCTGAATATTATTACAGTTATTTTCTGGATTTTGATTTCAATTATCAGTGCAGTTGGTAATGCTGGTGTTCCTATGGGATGCTTCTTCCTGACTGTATCCCTGATGGCCGGAAAGGGAATGCCAATTGCCGTTATGAGTGTTATTCTCCCAATCTATGCTGTTATTGACATGATTGAAACCGCAGTAAACGTTTATTCTGATTCTTGTGTTTGTGCAATGACAAACAAGGATCTCAAGGATTTGGTTTCAGAATAGTCTTTATTTTATTGTCAGCTCGATGCCCCTGATTTTTTTTCGGGGGCATTTTTATTTTTTTTCAAAAAAAACATACTTTTCGAATATTTTTTTATAATTCATATTTTTTTGATAGTTGATTATATGGTTCGCATTTATCCTTTTAATCACGGAGGAAAAATATGAAATGTAATGTTTTTGGAAAGAAAGTTTTGTTTGCAGCTGCAGCAGTTATTATGTCAGCATTTGTTCTTGCAAGTTGTTCTGATGGTTCTGATGATGATCCTTTGTCTTCTGGACTTGGACTTGGATCTTTGGATAAAACGGATCCAATTGAATCTCTTGTCACAGAGGATACTGTAAAGGTTATTGATTTCAGAAAAGTTGGAACTGGAAATGCGGCAAAAGATGCCTTTGAATTTGCAAACTGGGATTCTGTTTCTGGCATGCAAGAACCTATTGGAAAATATACAGCTGATGGTCTTGAACTTAATGTTAATAAATCTTGGGACGGTGCATACAAGCTTGGTGTAAATTCAATTGATCTTTCTGAAGTTAAAAAGGTTACAGTTGTATACAAGGTTGAAGAAGGATTTTCATATTCTGAGGCTGAAAACAACAAAATGAATGTAATGTTTGTTTCTGCTGATTCAGGAGAGCCAGATTATAAGGCAACAGAAGTCAACATGATTGATTTTGCAGCTGAAACTCCTTCAACTACATGGAAGAGTGAAACTTCAGAAAATATTTATCCAAAGACCTGGGATGGTTGTGAAGCAGCAAACATGGCATCAATCAATGCAATCATGCTTGATACAAAAACTGGTGTTGGAAAGCTTACTGTAATGGGAATCGTTTTATCAAAGTAAACTGGTTTTGATATTGGGGCAGATTATTTCTTGTCCCAATACTGAACGGTGTATGGGGGAAGTTTTGGTCTTGCATTCTTCTCCCGTTCATCAATATAATTTGTTGCCCAGTTGCAGAAACATTCAACTCGGGCAATAAAAGCTCCGTTGATTGCCTTCAATAGAATGGGAACCTTTGGAGCATTCAATGCACCGATTCCATAAATAATCCAGTATCCGTCACTCTTGAATGCAGTGATGATGCTATTCATGCTTCCCTTTTTGATTCTGATGAATCCCATGCAAGTCAGGTCTACGGTGTTTTCTGCACTGTAAATTATCAGTTCATTTTCGTGTCTTATTGTAATGTCAAATTTGCAGCTTTTGAATGGTGGAAGCGTAAGGTCTGCATTAATGAATCTGTATGAACCATCTGTTTTGTCAGAAATCTTTGTGGCTTTTGAGTACAGGTAAGAGGCTACGGTTCCATCGTCGTTGTACCTGAAAGGTATTTGTTGGTACAGTCTTATGTTCTGCAGAATGGAATAGAAACTTTCGATTGGATTTTCGCTTTCCTCGATTTTCCTGATCTGCATAACTTCAACAATATACTGCGGCCTTGAGTTTTTAATTTTCTGAATTCTTGCATCGAACTCTGGATTGAAATTCCTGATGCACAAATCTTCTGCACTCTCGAGATTCTTGATTACGGTTCCATTGGCCCTGAGATATGTTTCCTCATATTTTGAAAGATTTGAATTAAATGGAAGGGCATTGCTTTCCAATGCTGAGAAAATAAAAAGTATTGTGAGAATATATTTTTTTTTCATTTAATCGGGTAGCAGTCAAAACCGGCAGATTTGAGTTGTTTTTCCATTGTTCCGTTTGAGTTTTCATCTACGATAACAATGTAGTAAGTTGTTCCCGTTTCCTCACCTTTCTTTGTTATTGAGTAAGATGAGAATCCCTTTGATTTAAGCTTGTCCATTAGATTGGATGCATTTTTCTGATTCCTGAAAAGTCCCAGCTGAAGTTTTTTTTCTGCATTTTTTGCATTGCTGTTTTCTGCTGTGGTTTCTGGTGCTTTTACTGGTGCCTGAACAGTTTTGCTTTCACCGCGTGGAACAAAGTACCAGAATGGGACGCTCATTATTTCTGCCTTTCCCTGAACAATTGCGCATTCTGGTGATGCAGGAAAATCTCTCTTTAGTTCCTGGGCATAGGAATCATTTCCTGTCAGATGCCATAGGGTTACCAGAACCTGTGGGCGTATGCTTTTCATGGATGACATGGATTTGTATGCCTTGAGCAGTTCTATTGAATCTTTTGTGTCATCAATTGTCTGTGCCTTGCAGAGCGTACACCAGAGTGAATACAAGTTTACGTGTGCAAGTATCTTTTCGTCTTTGGAAAATTTTACAGCGCTGTTGAGATAGTTTTGTGCATTTTCCCAGTCACCGGAAGACAGGCTTGTTCTGATGGCGTCAATTACAATCTGCTCGCTTGAAACCTTTGGCATGTTCTTTGCGTCCTGGGCTTTGATTGCGGCTGCCTTTACATATGATGCACTTGCTTCAGAGTAAAGGCCCAGAAGTTCCTGCAATGTGCCGGTGTAGTATATTATTGATCTTGTGTCTGACGGTGTTTCAGCGCTTGAAGTGTTGTTTTTCAGATAAGTAATTGCATCCTGGATTGAATCCTGCTTGAGGCTTTCGTTTTTCAGTGTTTCTGCAGATTTCTTTGCCTGCGAAAAGGCTGCCTGAGACAGTGTAAGTATTGCAAGAATAAGTGCCGGAATTTTTTTCATCTATGAATTACTCTCTTCAGATGATGTTTCATGAGTTTCAGAAGCTCCAGCTGTTTCAGATGACTTTGACTTGTTCCTGAGTTTTCCGAACAATCTGGATTTCTTTTCTTTTGGTTCTTTTTCAACTTCTTTTTCTACGACTTTTGTTTTTCCGAATGTGAAAGGCAGAGTGATGAGGACTCCAAGAATGAATGATGAAAGAAGTGCTCCAAATACTGGTATATTAGTGAAGTTATGGAAGAGCCAGATTGTGCATTTGTTGCCTAGATTAAATCCTGTAAGAAGTGCTACTGCAACTACGAGAATGAGAATTCCGATTAGTTTAATTGGCATATTTTCCTCCGCGGGGCAAATTGGATTGCCGTAAAATCAAAGCCTTATTCATCAATTTTAATATATTAAATGCAGATTATCAATATTGGTTACATTGCTAATAAGTGTTAAATGGTATATAATTGTGTCCTGTAATTTTGGGGATTGCTGATTCTTATCTTTTGGAAGGCATTCCCCCAATATAAAAATGAGGTTAAAATGAAAGCTATCGAATTGGAAAAAGCCTACAATCCAAAAGACTTTGAAGACAGAATTTATGATCAGTGGGTAAAAAGCAATTGTTTCAAGCCTGCAAGTGATGAGACGTCTCCACTTCACCAGTGCTACCTGGAAAAAACAAAGAATAACAAGAAAGTTTCAAAATATACAGTCGTCATTCCTCCTCCAAATGTTACAGGTGTTCTTCACATGGGACACGGTCTCAACAACACGTTGCAGGATATTGTAGTTCGCTATCATCGCATGATTGGTGACAATACTCTGTGGATTCCTGGAACTGATCACGCGGGTATTGCAACTCAGAATGTAGTTGAACGCCAGCTCAAGAAAGAAGGACTTTCACGTAATGATCTTGGACGTGAAAAATTCCTTGAACGCACATGGCAGGTTAAGGAAGAACATCATAATACAATCGTAAAACAGCAGCGCAAGCTTGGTAACAGCGTTGACTGGGACCGTGAGCGCTTTACTTATGATGAAGGGCTTTCAAAGGCTGTTCGTGATGTTTTCGTAACACTCTATGAACGCGGACTCATGTACAAGGGGCAGCGCCTTGTAAACTGGTGTCCTCGCTGCGGTACGGCCCTTGCTGATGATGAAGTTGATCATGAAGACACGCAGGGTGCAATGTATCATCTTTACTATGAATATGCAGATGGATCTGGAAAGATTGAGGTTGCAACAACTCGTCCTGAAACATTTTTTGGTGATACAGCAGTAGCCGTAAACCCGACAGATGAACGCTATGCTTCTATTGTTGGAAAGAAACTCAAGCTGCCTATTACTGGAAAGGAAATACCTGTCATTGCTGATGATTATGTTGATAAGGAATTTGGTACAGGTATGGTTAAGATTACTCCGGCTCATGACCCAAATGACTGGGAAGTGGGAAAGAGACACAATCTTGAAGTAATCAATCTTCTTACTCCGGACGGAAAACTCAACGAAAATGTTCCTGAAAAATATCGCGGACTCAAGCCGGAACAGGCACGTAAGCTGGTAATAGAAGATCTTAGTGAAGCAGGGCTTTTCAAGGGTGAGGAAAAGATGACTCACTCAGTCGGTCACTGCTACCGATGTAAGACTGTAGTTGAACCATATTTGTCATACCAGTGGTTTGTTAAGATGAAGCCAATGGCAGACAAGGCTCTTGCCGCATGGAAAAACGGAGAAATCCAGTTCTTCCCTAAGAAATGGGAAAACACATACGAGCACTGGCTCACAGGAATCCGTGACTGGTGTGTAAGCCGACAGATCTGGTGGGGACACAGAATTCCTGCCTGGTATTGTGAATGTGGTGAAACAATCGTAAGCCGCGAAGATCCTGCATGCTGTCCAAAATGTGGAAGCAAGAACTTAAAGCAGGATCCTGATGTTCTTGATACATGGTTCAGTTCATGGCTCTGGCCTTTCTCAACTCTCGGATGGCCGCAGGAAACAGAAGACCTTGCAACCTTCTATCCTACAACAGCTCTTGTTACAGCTTATGACATCATCTTCTTCTGGGTAAGCCGCATGATTATGGCTGGTCTTGAATTCACAGGAAAGGCACCATTCCATGACATTTATATTCACGGTCTTGTTCGTGACAAGCAGGGTCGAAAAATGTCAAAGTCTTTGGGAAATGGAATTGATCCTCTTGAAATCATTGACCAGTACGGTGCAGATGCCCTCAAGTTTACATTGAGCTACATGTGTGCCCAGGGACAGGATGTTCTTGTTGATAAGGATTCATTCAAGATGGGGTCTAAATTCTGTAATAAGGTTTGGAACGCATCCCGCTATATTCTTGGAAATCTTGAAGGTCGTAATCTTGTTCCTGTAACTGACGCTGATCTTTCTGAGCTTGACAAGTGGATTTACACACGCCTTGAAAATGCAGTCAAGTCAACAAAAGAAGCATTTGCAAGCTACAGATACAATGATGGAGCAAGTGCAATCTATGAGTTCTTCTGGTACGATCTTTGTGACTGGTATGTTGAAGCTACAAAGCTTTCCTTCAAGAATGGTGATGAAAAGGAAAAGGACAGGGCTGTTTCAGTTCTTCTTAACGTTCTTGAAGAATCACTGCGTCTTATGCATCCATATATTCCATTTGTTACTGAGGAAATTTATTCAAAGCTTCCTCTTGCACAAATCATTGAAAACCGCAAGAAGGCCGGCGAACAGAAAGTTGTTTCCAACAGCACATACGACAAGCTTCTGGTTGATGCTCCATATCCGGAATCAGCAGAGGCAAGAAACAATGCTGTGGTTACTGCAAGATTCAATGTTCTCAAGGAACTTATCAGGAATATTCGTGGAATCAGGACTGAATGTGGAATTGATCCTGCATCTAAAATCAATATTGCTATGAAGATTTCTTCTGGTTCAGATGCTGAGGTAATCAGGGAAAAGACTGACATGGTTGAGCTTTTGGCCGGTGTCAAGAAAATTGATTTTGTTGAGACAAATCCATCGAAGTCAATCGGTACTGTAGGTACTGGTTATGAAGCATTCCTTCTTGTTGATGAAAGCATTAACGTTGAACAGCTTGCCGCAAAATTCAAAAAGGATATTGACTGGGAAAAAGAAAATGTTCGTCGCAGCGAAAACAAGCTTAATGGAAAATTTGCTGAGCATGCACCTGCAGAATTGGTTCAGGCTGAACGTGATGCACTGGCAGAGGCAAAGAGCAAGATTGAAAAACTTGAAGGCTATTTGAGCAATTTGTAATTCATAATTCACAATTCATAATTTAAGGATGGTAATTCTAAATTTTGGTTATATAATGGTAATAGCCATATAATTACGAATTATACATTCTTAATTATGAATTATTAATCGGGGGCATGTTATGGCAAAATATGAAATGGCAACTGAGAAACCGGAAAAAATGGACACAGACAGAATGCTTCAGCTTTCTAATATTTCATTTGCGCCATATATCCAGCTTTCTACAATGCTCATTGGAAAGCAGCGACGTGCAGGTGGCAATATGTTCCGCCATCAGGTAGATACAATGGGAATTCTCATTGACTACGGATATATTGATTCTGTTTTGCTGAAGGCAAGTGTTGTTCATGATACAGTTGAAGATATTGAAGGTTTTGATGAGAATCTGATCCTGAATGCTGATTCAGATGGAAAGGATGTTCTTTCTCTTGTTCTTGAAGTTACGAAAAGACCTGGTGAAAAAAAAGATGAGTTCTTGAAGCGGATCATTACTTTTGGTTCTCAGAAGGCTAAGCTTTTGAAGTGTGCGGATCGAATCAGCAATATGATAAGTCTTGGTTTTGTTACAAAGTGTGACTTCATTGAGCGCTATTGTGATGAGACTGAATTCTATATACTTCCGATTGCCATTGAAGTTGACTATAATATGTATCAGGAATTAATTGATCTGGTCAGAACAAGAAGACGCTATCTTGAAGAATCAGGGTATTTCGATAAGAAGAAAAAAGATGAAGTTTAGTCATTCATTGACTTCAAAATACAATAAAATTAAAATGGGATATTATGTACGAAATTAAAGGAAACAAGGCCTTCGAAACAGAAGAAGAAGATTTTGACACAGTAATGGCAGACGATATTACTTTTACAGGTACCATTCGTTTTTCAAAACCATTCATGATTAAAGGAAAGGTTAATGGTTTCATTGAAGCTTCAAGTGATCTCCTTATTGATACAGATGCAGAAGTAAATGCTGATATTTCAACAGACAGAGTCCTTGTTCGCGGAAAGGTCAAGGGTAATGTTTCGGGAAAGGAACTGGTGTATGTGGCTTCTACTGGATCTGTTATTGGAGATATTTCTTCTGAGCAGGTTGTTCTTGAACCAGGTTCTGAGTTTTCTGGCAAGTGTACAATGATAAAATAATAGTAGGTAAAAATGATGGGTAATTCAAGAAAAGTATTTTTGTTTGCTGCTGTTGTTTTTGCAGCTTCATCTTTGTTTGCTCAGGCTTCTCGTCCTGATGCCCTGAAACTCTACAGGGAAGGCAAGTACAAGGAATCAATTGAAGTTTGTGAAGCTGAGATTGCAGCTCGTCCTGAAAATATGGATTCTTATGCTGTTTTGTGCTGGGCTTTGGTTGCAAACAAGCAGTATGCAGAAGCTGAACAGCGTGCAACTCAGGCCAGAAAAATAAATGCAGCTGACATTCGCATTATGGAAATCCTTGGAGAAGCAAAATATTATCTTGGCAAAAATAATGAGGCTCTGGCAATGTTCCAGAGATATGTTTCCAATGCCTCTGAAACTGCAGGACGTCTGGGAACAGCTTATTTTTATATGGGCGAAATTTATGTTCGTCAGTCTAAGTTTGAGCATGCAGACATTTCGTTTTCTGCTGCAGTCAGATATGAACCTACATACAGTGCATATTGGTGGACACGACTTGGTTATGCCAGGGAAATGACAGGTGACTGGAAGAGTGCAATTGTTGCATATGATAAGGCACTTGCAATGAATCCATCACAATATGATGCAACTCGTGGCAAGACAAGATGCCAGTCTCATTTGTAATAACATGGCTGTAGTTCACTTTGAAACATTGGGCTGTCGTTTGAATCAGGATGAAACTGAAGGGGCAGCTCATTCTTTTTTTAAATCCGGTTTTGAAACTGATCTTGAAAATGTAACGGCAAAGACCCTGCAAAATGATCAGGTTGTTCTATGTATTGTTAATACATGTACTGTTACGACCAAGGCTGAGCAAAAGGCCAGGAGAATAATCAGGCTGCTTCTGGAAAAATTTCCGCGTTCACTTGTTATTGTAACTGGTTGCTATGCTGAACTTGACGGACCTGAGATTGTTAAAATAGATCCAGCAAGAATTTGCATTATTCGCGGTTCACAGAAATCATTGTTGAATGAAATTCCATCTTTGTATAATGGAACTTCATTTGATATGTCAGATGTCAATAATTTCATCTCGTCAAAATCTTCTTTGTTAATTGACAAGTTTTCATTGTTTACTCCGGTTTTCAAGAAACATTCCCGTGCATCAATAAAAATTCAGGATGGTTGCAATAATGAATGTTCTTTCTGCAGAATCCATCTTGCTCGTGGAAAAGCACAGTCCCTTTCGCCTCAAGAGATTCTTTCACGGGTCAAGACAATGGAAAAAGAAGGCGTCAGTGAAATTGTATTTACCGGTGTAAATTTGAGTCAGTATGCAGGCAAGTCAAGTGATGGAAAGACATATTCTTTTTGTGATTTGCTTTCATACATTCTTGAAAATACTGAGATGGTGAAATTCAGAATTTCCAGTTTTTATCCACAGCATGTAACTCAGGAACTGGCTGAGGTTCTGGCAAGTGACAGGGTTCAGCCCTTTTTCCATTTGAGCATTCAGTCTGGCAGTGACAGAATTCTTTCTCTCATGAAACGTCCCTACAAAATGCATCATGTTATAAGTGCTGTTGAGATTCTAAGAAAGTACAAGTCAAATCCTTTTATTTCCTGTGATATTATTGCGGGCTTTCCAGGTGAGACTGATGAGGATTTTGACCAGACTAAGGCTCTGTGTTTACAGTGCCATTTTTCATGGGTTCATGCTTTTCCATATTCACCAAGACCAGGTACTGCAGCTTATTCCATGAAGCCGAAGATTCCTGAAAGAATAAAGGATGAGAGAGTCCAGTGGCTTAATGGTTATGCATGTAATGAAAAAATCAACTACATTAAGGCCTTTGCAGGCAAGACGGTGTGTGCAGTCGTTGAAAAATCTCGTGCACAAAGATTGTCTCTTGTAAGCAAAAACATCTATCATGCTGTTACTGACAATTTTATTCATGTTGAATTTGTTTCAGAAAAATTCATTCCTCAGGGGGCTATTGTCAGTGTAAGAATTAAAGAGCCTATTGAGAATAATATTCTTGAAGGCAGAGAAATAGAGGCAAAGGCTCAGTTGGTCTAGCTTTTTTTCGTTATATTTTACTTTACATTTTTTTATTAAAATCTATAATGGTCTCATGAATGACTCAAGAATTTATATTAACAATGACTGGCAGTTTTTTGATGTGTTTGATGAGAAAATGATTTCATCTTCATTCAGGAAGTCTGGAGAAGTGGTGCGCATTCCTCATTCAATTTGTGAGACTCCATTCAATAATTTTGATGATAAAACATTCAGCAGAATTTCTGCATATAAAAAAATCTTCAAGACACAGAAATCCTGGAAAGGGAAAAAAATAATCCTGACTTTTGAAGCTGTTGCTCACAGCTCTGAAGTCTTTTTGAATGGTGTTCTTGTTGGAAGTCACAGCTGCGGTTACACTGCATTTTCTTTTGATGTCACTGAATATTTGAAATCCTCAGGTAACGAAAATATTCTTGTTGTTAAGGTTGATTCCAGAAGTTCACTTAATCAGCCTCCATTTGGATATGTTGTAGATTACATGACTTACGGCGGAATCTATCGTGATGTTTATCTTGAGGTAAAAAATCCTGCTTTTATTAAAGATGTTTTTGTAAAGACAAAAAAGAATTCTTTTGAGACTGAGATTCAGTTGTCTTGTCATGTTCCTGGTTCCATGATTGAACAGCGTGTTGAAGAAATTGATTCCGGTGATGTTCTTTGTCAGATAGATACTGGTGTTTCCGGAGAGACTGTTCTTACGTCAGCTGTTTGCAGGGCAGTGCAGCAGTGGTCACTGGAAAAACCTTCGCTGTATTATCTTGTGACTGAGTTGATTGATGAAAAGGGAAAAGTTCTTGACTGCAAGAAAATTCGTTTTGGTTTCAGAGATATTCGTTTTGACGAAACCGGTTTTTATTTGAATGGAATCAAGATAAAGCTTCGGGGATTGAACAGGCATCAGTCTTATCCTTATGTTGGGTATGCAATGCCGAAATCCATTCAGTACTATGATGCAGAAATTCTCAAGAATGAACTGGGGCTGAATTATGTGAGGACATGTCACTATCCTCAAAGCCAGCATTTTATTGATAGATGTGATGAAATTGGTCTTTTGGTTTTTACTGAGATTCCAGGATGGCAATTTATTGGTGACAGGCAATGGCAGGATGTTGCCGTTGAAAATACACGTGATATGGTTTTGCAATACAGGAACCATCCAAGTATTTTTATGTGGGGCGTTAGAATAAATGAGAGTGCTGATAATGATGAATTCTATGCACGCACAAATTCTATTGCCAGAAAGCTTGATTCAACTCGTCCAACAGGTGGCGTAAGATGCATTAAGAACAGCAGTCTTCTGGAGGATGTTTATACTTTCAATGATTTTATTCACAATGGAAAAAATGAGGGAGTCCAGGATAAGGTTAAGGTAACCAGTTCAAGAAAGGGGTATCTTGTTACAGAATATAATGGACACATGTTCCCGACAAAAACTTTTGACTGTGAATCAAGGCGAACTGAACTTTTCCTGAGACATGCAACTGTTCTGAATAGTGTTGCCTCGAAAAGTGATTGTGCCGGTTCCAGCGGATGGTGTGCCTTTGACTACAATACCCAGAGAGATTTTGGAAGTGGTGACGGGATTTGCTATCATGGCGTAATGGATATGTTCAGGAATCCAAAACTTGCTGCCAGTGTCTATAAGATTCAGGGCGATATTTGTGATGTTGGGGATGTTCTTGAAGTTTCGTCAATGATGAATATAGGTGAGTATAATGCCTGTGTTCAGGATGAGCTGTGGATTTCAACAAATGCTGACGAGGTTAAGGTCTATGTCAATAATGAATATGTGAGCAGTGTGAAAATCAGTGACAGCCCCTTTGGCTCACTCAAATGTGGACCATGCCCTGTAACGGATCTTATTGGAAACAGGCTTTTGTCTGAAGATTGTGTTTCAGAAAAAACATCATCAAAGATTAAGAAAATTCTTGAATCTGCAAGAAAGCATGGAATGGGAGGACTTTCTTTTTCAGAAAAAATTGATTTGTTTCTCATGAACGTTTCTGGTTCCCTGAAAAAAAATCAGATGGACTATCTTTACAAGAAATATGTTTCCAACTGGGGAGTTCAGTCTCTTGAATATAAATTTGAGGCAGTCAGAGATGGCAAGGTTGTGAAGACGCTTCTGTTGACTCATGGTGGAGAGGCTCATGTTGATTGCAGATGCAATCGGGTTTCTCTGGTTGAAGATGAAACTTATGATGTATGTGAAGTACATCTTCGTGCTGTTGATGAAAACGGAGTTCTTCAGTCTTTCTGCCAGGAAGCAGTGACTGTTGAGTGCGAGGGATCTGTTGAACTTGTGGGACCCAAGGCAGTTTCTCTTAAGGGTGGAATGGCAGGATTCTATGTGCGCACAAAGGGAAAGAGCGGAAAGGGATTGGCAAGAATCACTGACTGGAAGAACAATGTAACAACTATGGATTTTACAGTTAAGGTCAACAAATTGAATTTAAAATAAAAAATCCCTGAATCACTGGGTATGAAATATCATTTTCCGGTGTTCAGGGTTTGTTTTTTTATTCAGGCTTTACTTCCGGGTGATCCTTGAACCACTGATCCCAGGTCTGGTCAACTTGCTTGCAGTAGTTCTTCTTTTCTTTGTCTGAAGTGAAAGCAGCATTGAATGCATTCTTGATGATTTTCTTTATGTCATCAAGTGTAAAGTCAAGCTTGTTGTAGATGTTCCAGTATTCATCGATGAGTGAAATCTTGAAGAATGTTGGATCATCTGTATTTATTGTGATGTAGTCACCATTGTCGTAAAGTTTTTTTACCGGGTGTTTCTTTATATCCTTGTTGAATTCGCTCAAGAGGAATATGTTGCTTGTTGGACATACTTCAAGAGGAAAGTTTTTTTCAGCAAGTTCCTTCATGAACTCCTCGTCCTTTGCAGCCTGAATTCCGTGGCCAATTCTTTCTGCCTTAAGAAGGTTAATGCTGTCTTTCATTGAGTATGATTCGCAGGTTTCTCCTGCATGGGTTACCACATGAAGATTGTTTGCAACAGCTTTTTCAAATACGCTTATAAATTCCTTTGCAGGACCTTTCTTTTCATCTCCTCCAAGACCAATTCCAAGAATGTGTGGACTCTTCTTTGCAATTACCAGATCAAGATTTTTCATTGCATTGTCAACACCGAAAGAACGGCTTACGTCAATAATGAGCTTAACGATTCTTCCAGATTCTTTGCGGATTTTTTCGATGCTTTCTTCAACAAGACATATCATCTCATTAAAATCCCATCCCTTCTTCAAGTGTGAAGTAGGGCTGAAAAAAGTCTCGCAGTATACGATATTGTTGTCATCAAGATATTTTGCAAAGTCTTCAAACATGTACTGAAGATCCTTGATTTCTGTAAAATACGACTGGATTTTTAGGAATGATGTCAAAAAGCCAGGAAGATCATCGTAGCTGAAGAGATCCTCCATTTCCTCAGGAGTCATGTCTTTCCCGAAATTTCTCTTGTAAACTTTTTTGATTGTCTTTTTGCTTAAGACTGCTTCTTCATGAACGTGAAGTTCTGCTTTAGGAATAAATTTTATGAGATCATAGAATTCTGCTTTTTTCATTTTCAGTCTTTCCTTTAAATATAGTCGTAAATAAAAAAATACCTTGTGTTTATTATCGGCATATAATAATAGAAGTGTAGTATTTTTAGTATGATTCTCATAATTGACAGTATGTTTTTTTTTGATTATGTTTGAACTATGAGTAAGAAATTATATATTGGAAATCTTAGTTTTGTTACAACGGAAGAAACTTTGAGCTCACTTTTTTCTTCCTATGGAAATATTATTTCGGCAACTGTAATCAAGGACAAAGATACAGCTCAGTCTAAGGGGTTTGTTTTTGTTGAGTTTGATGATGATGCAAATTGTGGTAAGGCAATTGCAGAACTTGGCGGGAAGGAAGTTGACGGAAGAAAAATCCGCGTTAACTATGCCGAAGAAAAAAAATCAATGCCAAGATCTGGCCGTTCATTTTCCAGGGACAGAGATAATTCGAGGTATTAGTTGAGTTTTTTGCCAGCCCAATTCAATGACTTTCTTTCTCTAAAAGAAAACAGAAGTGATTTCATAATGAAATATCTTTCTGATTGTGGACTCAAGTCTTCTAAGATAGTAATTGACGGAAAGAGTCATGTGCTGGTTCAATATGAATCCAGTTTCTACAATTCTTCATTCAGAATCAAGACTGTTGTTGCCCATCATGACAGGGTAGAAAATACACCAGGTGCAAATGACAACAGTGCTGCCTGCTGGCTTCTCATGAACTGGGCATGCTATCTTGCAAAATATCCGTCCTTTCATAATGTTCGTATTTTTTTTACTGACGGTGAGGAACTGGGCTGGAATACTGGAGTGAATGAACAGGGTGCTTTTGGCATTGCGTCAACATTTAAGAGACTGGGAATCACTAATGATGATGTCTATGTTTTTGATGCCTGCGGAAGGGGAGAAATTCCAATCCTTGCCAGGAATAATCCTTCTTCAAAAGCAGGTGAAACTTTTCTCAAAAAATTTAATGATTTGTATGTAAGAACACAGTCACTTCTTTCTGTTTCATCACCTGGCAGATGGATGAGCCTTCCCGTTCCATACAGCGACAATGCATCTTTTCTAGCCTGCGGTATTCCTGCAGTTGCCATTACAATGCTGCCTGCCGAGGAAGCATCTTTGTATGCTCGAATGATTAATCAGGACAAGAATCTTGAGAATCAGGTCATGAACAGGGAATCTTCAAGAAAAGAAAGGAAGGAAGGCAATGTTCCAGATTATTCCTATAAAGATCACCTGCCTCTTACATGGAGACTTTTCCATACTCCAAAGGACAGCATTGATTCTCTTACTTCAGTCAGCTTTCGTGTGATGGAAAGCATCCTGAAAAATCTTGCTGATTCTAAGATTCCTCTTTGATTTCATTGTTGCTCAAGTTAAAGTTTGACAATTTTTCTGCAACAAATTTCATTTCATCAACAGTGTCTGTAATTGTATTTGTTGATAAAGAGAAACTTTCGATTCCAACGCTTATCTGACGCAGGGTAATGACAATCTGGTTAAAGGAATTTGTCTGCTGTTCAATAATGTTTGTGATTTCATTTGCCTTGGAATTTGTTTCATTTGATGACTGCATGATTCCAGTAAATTGAAGTTCAAGTTCTTTTGTAAGACTTGTTTCAGAAGCAATGTTTTCCATGTTCTTTTCAGAGAATGAAATGAGTGAATGTGAAGCTTCCTGAATGTTTGTGATGTAGTTCTGGATTTCATCAATTGAAGCAACAGAATTGTTTGCAAGACGACGGATTTCTGCGGCAACGATGTGGAAGTTTCGTCCGGCTTTTCCTGCTCTTACTGACTCAAGCTCTGCGTTAAAGGCAATAATCTTTGTCTGTGATGCAATATCGCGGATAATGGCAACGATGTCATTGATGCTGTCGATTTTCTTTCCCAATGCCTTGATCCCATCAATTACAGTCTGATTTGAAGAGTTGATTTCTGTCAGCTGCTGAATTGTTTCCTTTAACAGGTAGAATGCTTCAGAAACTTCATATTTTGTCTTGTCAGTACCATTTGAAACTTCACTGATTCTTGTGGAAATGTTTTTTGAAAGTGAATTGGAGTCTTCCATTGTGGTCAGGATTTCCTTAACATCAGCACTTTGATCCTGGGAAACTGCAGAGATTTCCTTTGAAATGGAACTCAGTGATTCAGTTGACTTGAAAATATCATTTCCGATTTCTGAAAAATAACCTATAAGCTGGTCATAATGCCTGATGATTTTGTCAAGAAGGAATATGTTATATTGAATCTGATCTCCCAATGATGTCTTGAGTTCAATGTTTGTTTTTCCTGAAGTAAGCAGTTCTGTTGTGCTGCTTCTGAGCTTTTCAGTGCTTTTTGAAATGTGCTTGAAGAGCATGAATACAAGAATTGAATTTGAAACAAGGTAGATAAGGTTTACCATTATGGTTCTTAAAATCTGACTTCGAATTCCAATTACAATATTGTTTGTTACTATATAGCCCTGCTTGAGAATAAGGTATGATGTAAGATTAGCAAATATTGTAGGAATGAATATATAAAGGATGATTCTGGAAAGAAGTGGGAGTCCTGTACTTTCTCTTTTTACTCCAAGGAGGTTTTTTGAATATATGGTGTTTTCATCAATTCCTGAGTGAATTAGGTTTTCTGCAATAGTGTTTGTAATGTTCTCGGAAAGAGTAAAAGACAGAATTGAAGAAATATAGGCTCCGAAAGCGCAAGGAATTATTGATGCCAGTGCTGTGCGGACATTTATTCCAATGGCTGGAATCTTGTTATATATAAATGCTACTGTCGAAAAAGCTATGAATCCGTATAAGAAATTGAGTATGCTTTTCTTGTATGGAAAGTGCATGATGGACTTGAAAAGCTGGGTTTTTTCTTCAATTGATGTCATCTTTTCAGATTCGAATTTTTCTATGTCTTTTTCTATTTTGCTTGAAATTGCATACGTCAAAAGATAGTCAACTGTGAATTCTGAAATGAAAAATAATCCGCATGAAATAAATGCTGCATATTGCAATTGTTTTTTTGAAAACAGCAGGAACATTGAGGTTAGTGCAAAAACACCAGCTGTCACGAGAAGATTGGATAAGAGACTGTGTAAGAATATCCTTGTGCTGAATTTTGATTTTCTATTTGTCATTGTAATTCTCCTGTTGATGGTTTTGGTTTTATGCAAGTTGTGTTGACTGCATCTTTCCAATCTATTTACTTTCCTGGGATTCTGGCAGGCTTGAAGATTCAAGTTTGTCAACGTTGTCCTGGAGATTTTTTGAGGTTTCAATCAGGTTTCTTGTAGAAACTGAAAATCCCTGGATGCTGGTACTGATTTGCTGCAGTGTCTGCACAATCTGGTCAAATGCTTTTGTCTGCTGCTGAACCAGATATTGAATTTCATTTGCAGACTGGGAATTTAATTTTGCAGAGTTGCTGATGTTTGTGAATCTGTCTTCAAGTCCAACAGCAAGCTCTGTTCCATGCTGGATAAGGTTTGAGTTATCATGGCTTGCCTTCAACAGATTGATTGCGGCTTCCTGAATCTCTGTGATTCTCTGCTTGATTTCACGAGTACTGTCAATGGTACTATTTGCAAGACGGCGGATTTCAGATGAAACGTTCTTGAAGTTTTTGCTTTGTTCCATGGCATTTGTTGCTTCAAGTTCTGCGTTAAAGGCAATGATCTTTGTCTGGTCGGAAATACCGTCAATAATATTTGCAACTTCCCAGATGGAATTGATTTTTTCGTTAAGGTCTTTTATTCCCTGGATGGTTATTTCGTTTGATTCTGAGATTGCATTGATTGAAACAAGGGAGCGTTCAAGAAATTCAGATCCAGTGACAACGTTTTCTACAGTTTCCTTTGCCAGATCAGCTACTTCAATGATTTTGTTTTCAATGTTGTGTGAAAGGGTTGTGGAATTTTCCATTGTGGAAACAATTTCCTTGATTCCGGTTGACTGTTCCACTGAAGTTGATTCTGTTGCATTGCATATTTTCTTGAGGTGGGTGATAGATGAACCAATGACTTTTCCAAGCTCTCGTGTTCGCTCAAAGATTGACTGGAACAGGAGAATGCTCTGGTTGATTAAATAATGGTTGTATGAGATTTCATCAGACAGGTCAGTCTCTATGAATTTAATCTTGCTTAAATCTGTGATGGCAATATCTTTCAAGGTTTGAATAAGACTTGAGTTTTTTCTCTGGATGTTAATGTAGAGAATAATGGATGATCCAAAAACTGTAATTGTGTTCAGTATTCCAGTGTTTATCATTCTGGAAAGCTGCTTTGAAATTGATTCCCCCATGCCGATTTGATTGAAAGGATAGTATCCGGAAAAAATAATCATGCAGTTTATGAAGCATGTGAAGAAGAAAGGTATTGCAAAGAACAGAATGAATTGTGTTCCAAGTGAAGCTGAAAATGTCTTTCGTCTCATCACATATTCCTTTTCGATTCCTGCATTGATAATTTCTGTTGCATATTTTGAACAGATTCTGAAACTGCATGTATAGTTCATGAGACATGCAAAATAAATTCCGTATGCAAGTTCTGATGACATAATCATGAGTGTGCTGAAGGAAATGTTTTTGACGTTGTAAATGTAATCAATAAGAATAATTGCACCAATTGTGTAGTATCCAAAAGCCATTAACGCAGAATACCAGGGATACTGCATGAGTTCTTCAAAGATTTTTGTTCTTTCCTGGATTGTAGTCTTGAATTCCTTGAAGAAAGAAAGTCGTCTTGATATTTTCCTGTATGCAAAATGGTCAGTAAGCAATACTGCTGTAAACTGCATTACTAGTGTTGTGATTGCAGTGATCTTGAGCACATCAACAAACAATGACATGGGCAGCTGAGTAGAGAATGCTGCATAAACCAAGATAATAAAAGATGTAAAAATGTTTGGAAACAAACTCCCCAGTATAATGGTCTTTTCAAAATTCTTATTAGTGTTTGTCATGTTATTCTCCGTTGTTCATGTTGTTTGCTTGTGTATATTGATTGTTCAGTGCAAGAATGCGAAGAGAACTTTCTTTTAGTGAATCTATGATTGTTGAAATAGATTTTTCATCTTCCTTGAAGTCGGACACATTGTTTCGGATTTCATTGAGGGTATCTATAATCTGGCTGAATATCTGGTTTTGTTCATAAACATTGTTTTTAACCAGCTTTGAGCTTTGGACAGTTTTCTGAGCCGAAGTCTTTATCTTCAGGAATTTTTCTTCAAGCTGTGAACAAATGTTGTTTCCCTGTTTTGTCTTTCTCATGCATGTGTTTCCGGAAATAATCAGTTCATCACTTGCAAGGGTAATGTCATGAATCTGATTCCTGATTTTTTTTGTAAGGTCAATTATGAAGTTTGTAAGTGATCGGATTTCCTGTGCAACTTCAGTGAAGTTTGTGTTTTTTGTATCTATTTTGTTTGATTCAAGTTCAGTGTTGAAGGCAATTGTTTTTGTCTGCTCGGCAACGTTGTCAATGATATTGACGATGCTCTGAATGTTGGAAATTTTTTTAGAGAGGGACACCAGGCTTGAGATTGTTTCCATGTTTGCGTCGGTAATCTGCTGCATTTTGGAAATGTTTTCGCTTAAGTCCTTGAAGATAATGTCAACATTGTTGAGGGACTTCGAAGAAACGTTAACGGCTTCATCAATTTTCTTGATGATTTCTCTTGAAATAATGCTTATGGACTGCATGATTGCAAGAATGGTTTCGATTTTTTTTGTCTGGCTTATAATGTTTTCTTCTGTTTCCTTTGAAAGCTCGTATAGTTCAGATGAACTTGTTGTCAGCATTTCGTTGTTGTCTGTGTTTTTAAGCATCAGACTGTCAATCAAAACGAGTGTTTTCTTAATAAGGTAGAGTGTGTATGAATTTTCATTTGAAAGATCAACATCAATATTGTAAGAACTTTTTGTGAGTGAGCCGTTAATGAGTCCATTGAGAGTTTTGCTCATTTTTACCATGTACTGATGAAAATTCTTGAAGTACAAATAGATCAGAGTGAAACAGCAGGTAATGTTGGTGAATGTTACAAAAATAACTCTAGGAATTCCTGCAACTGTTGAAAAATGTTTCTTTACAAAAAGACCTGCTTCTTCGAGGGTTGAAAGTGTTGTGCTTGCCACGTATCCGTTCATGTGTACAACGATGTAGCTTTGTGAGAGCTTGATTGCAGCAAGAGTGAATAATTGTGAGAAAATCAAAGGTAAAATAATCTGCAGGAAAAAAAGTGTTTTTGAGGAAAGCCCAAAAAAGAATTCTGTTTTTTTGATTTCAACACCCTGTGCAACAATCAGGCATGCGATTTTCTTGCATTCATATTCCGTGTTGGAGAAAATAATCATGATGTATACATAGACGAGAGCCATGTAGCTGATGATGAAAAATTCAATAATCTTTTTGTCTATGTTGAGATTAAAATATAACTGAAGAACCGTAATGGCTCCAACCACATGGTAAATGAATTGAGTTCCAACACTTTTGTTGAAGGGATATTTAAGGACTTTTTTCAGCAGAGTCTTTCTGTATCCTATGCTAAGTCCAGTTTCTTCCCAGTGCAGGATTTCATTGGACAAGGAGTTTGTCAATATTGAGTTAAATATCAAATCCAAAGCTGTGAAGATTATAATGTCACCGAACAGAATGAAGAAAAAATCTGTCTTGAATTGAGTAACCGGAATGGATGACAAAAAGAATGTGTAAAAGAGAATCAGTATCATAACAATCAGATTAATTGGAAGCTGATTGATATAAATTTCCTTTATGGAGTTAGTCTTCGAGTGTGAAATCAGTGAATTTAGTTTTTTTAGAATCTGATTCATGCTTCATCCTCCTGTGTTCCATTCTGCTTACCAATTATTTTTGCAAGCTTCTGGAGCTTTTCTACCTGAGTGTTGAGGAGTTGTGATGATTGAGAAAAAAGTTCAAATCCTGAATTGAGTTCAAGAAGAGTATCATCAATTTGTTCAAATGCCTTTGACTGAGTGAGACTGATATTAAGAGTGTTTTCAATTGTTTCAGTAGTGATGTCACTTGAAATTTTTAGGTCACTGAAGTTTTCTTCAAGCCTGGAATAGAATTCACTTCCTTCACGTGTTTTCTGGATTCCGCTTTCACTTGTTATAATCAGGTTGTCTGTTGAATGCTGGATGGCAGTAATCTTCTGCTTGATGTCTGTTGTTGCATCTGTAATTGTAGATGCAAGTCGTCTGATTTCATTTGCAATAATATGAATTTTTTCGCTGGAGTCATTGCTGATGAAAACATCAAGTTCTGCGTTAAATGCAATTGTTCTTGTTCTTTCCGCAATGTCATCAATTGTGTTTATGACATCCCACATTTTGTCAATTTTTTTGCTAAGCAATTTGATGCCGTTGACTGTATCAAGATTTGCCTGAACAATTTCTGTCATTTTAGAAATACCTGCTGAAAGAAGTTCAGATCCCTGAAGTGTTTCTTCCTGTGTTTCCCGGGCGTTGTCCTGAATTTCCGTGATGGAGTTTGAGAGCCTTGTCTGCTGGTGTTTTGTGTTTTCAAGTGTTGCGATACATTCTCTTACTGCTGATGCTTCAGATATTGCTGTCTGGGCTGTGTCTTTTGATAGGCTGAAAAGTTTTTCCGATGAGTCAATTATCTGTTTACGGCTATTTGTTGTTTCCGTGAGAAGATCCTGAAGATGGCCTATGAACCCGTCAAGAATAAAAATTTCGTGTGAAACTTCATTGCTTAAGTCTGTTGGAAGATACAGAGGTGAAAAGATGTTTTCTGTGAGCTTTTCCAGGGTCATGTTTACGTTATCAACTGATTCCCTGATTTGTTTCTGAATATACAGTCCCATGAGAACGGTAATTAAAGTGTTAAGTGTAAACAGTGATACGGTTCTGTATAGGTTTTTTGGTGAAAGAACTTCATCATAGTGAATCATCCAGCAGAAAATAATCTGTGATACTGCAATAAGAAATAATGGCAGAACATAGAAAACCAGGATCCTGGTATGAATCGGACACCTGATTGCCTTTTCTTCAATCAGTTGCTGGGCGTTTATGTCTTTTTGAATGAGTTCGTATGTTTTTCTGGAGCATAGGTCTTCGGCATAAAAAAATGCATTTGCTCCAGAGTTGTATGTTCCCAAAAGTGATGTGAAGCAAATGTATGCAAGAGTTTCCCTTGAAATGGTGAATCTAAGTGTCAGTGCAATTATGCAGGCCAGGCATATTATTGAGAAAATAATAACCACTTCCTTTGCAATCTTTTTTGGACATGCCAGAAGAAGCTTTACTGCATGTGTTCGTTCCTCTGCCGAGAGATTTCCGTTTCTGTCCCACTTAAGAAGTGCTGAGGTTTCTTCTGTAATAATTTTGTTGGTGTAGGGTGCAACAAAAAACTGTGCTACAAAGGCGAATGAAATTACTGTAAGTGTGAAGTACAGAAGTTCCTTCGGTTCCTGCGTTGAGAATAATCCTGTTGAAACGAAAATATAGAGAAGGAAAACGGAACCGCATATAAGATTCTTTAGGCGGCCTGCATCCATCATTTCGTGTTCAAAATCTTTGTAGTTGTTGTCTGTGTTGTTTTCCACGAAATTGCTCCTATTTGTTTGTGAGGGTTATTGCCCCATCCCAGTCTTTTGGCTTTGATCTGGCAAATTCTTTGCATCGTTCAAGAAGAACTTTTGTTGCCTTGTCTTTAGGCATGAGAATTTTTGCAATGCGAAGGTAATCCTGTGCTCCATAGAAATTTCCCATGAGATACTGATACAATCCCTTTGAATAGTTCATGAGGAAATTTTCTGAATAGTTATTGTCAGTTCCCATAATCTCAAAAATTTCCACAGGAATTGATTTTCCCTTAACCTTGACGTTGTCAAGATATCTTGTTTTGAATGAAGTTTTTTCAAGAAGATACTTTCCAAGATCCTTGTCCTTTTCAGCTTCTTCAATATCTCTTCTGACTTGACCGGTAATGAGAATTGGAGTCCCGTATAGTTTTGTCAGATTCTGAACACGGGAAGCAATGTTGACATCATCACCAATGACTGTGTATTCCTTTTTGTCTTCGCTTCCAATAGTTCCTGATATTGGCTCTCCGTAATGAATGCCGATTCCAATTTCAAACTTCTGTCCTTCCGGAAACTTCAGAAGGTGAGTGTCCATGTTTTTTACTTCCTCAATCATTTCAACGGCTGCGTTTGCCGCTCTGTCTGCATTGTACTTGAAACTTTCAGGAACACCGAATAAGGCCATGATTTCGTCACCCATGAATTTGTCAATTGTTCCACCGTGTTTCTTGATGATGTTTCCCATTTTCGTGAAGTAATTGTTCAGGAATGTGATTACGGCTTCTGGTTCATTCTGTTCTGTCAGGGCAGTAAAATTCCTTATGTCTGCCATGAGAATTGCAACTTTTCTCTGCTCTCCAATTGCTGAGGTTACGGTTTTGTCTCCCTGGACAATGCTGTTGATAACTTTTGTTGGAAGGAATCTGGAGAAGGCCAGCCTGATTTTTCGTTCGGAACCCTCAATTTTTCTGAATACAATTGCCTTTTCAATTACGATTGAATATGTTTCCACAAAGAAATCGATTCTCTTCTGTGTTGTCATATCAATTGGCCTTGAGTCTGAAGTTGAAATGTGAAGTGTTATTGGAAGTTTCTTTGAAGGGTCAATAGGAAAAAACTCATAGTTCTTGAGCTTGATATTGTCATCAGAAAGGGTTTCAATGATATTTTCAATTGTAATGCTTGTTTTCCAGTTGAATTCTTTTCGGCTTGAGATGCGGCTTGTGAAATCCGAGCGGCAGATTTTCTTGAAGTCGTCTACATCATTTTTTGTGAGCGAATCTGAATAGTCGTAGTATTCGATTAGTGTTTCGTCATTAATGATGATTCCCAAAGCGTCATAGGCATAGATTCCTGAAATTGTGGATGATATATGGATCAGCAGTGAGTCTATGTCCCAGATATAGTTTTCAGCATTGAAAGCATTCTTTATCAGGTTAAGCTTGAAGAAGTCTTCTCCAAATGCTTCTGTTACGAGCTTTATGAGTGCTGTGTCATTTAGTTCCTTGTCATTTGTTTCCTTGGTTTTTCGATATGGATTATCCGTGGTTTCATCTTTTATTTCCGCTGTTCTGGCAAGTCCCTTATCAATGAGAGTCAGAAGATAGTGGATGTTTTCCGGTGAAGGTTCATACAATCCGTCGCTTTGTGCTGCATCTGCCCAAAACTTTGATTCATTTACAATGGATGGTGTGCAGATTATGAAAACTGTTTTTGAAAGCTTTCTGGTTCCCTTGACAATCCTGCACAGGTTGAATCCGTCAATGTTTGGCAGGAGAGAAGATGCCAGAATGATGTCATAGTTTTCCTTGTAGTGGAGTTTGAGGGCTTCAATTCCGTCGGTGCATTCATTAATTGAGTAGCCGGCTTCTTTAAGAGCTTCTGCCAGTATTCTGGAGATTGTCTTTGATGTTCCTGCAATGAGTACGCGTTTATTTTCCATTCAAAAGCTCCCTCACTTTCTGAAGCAATGCCTCTCGCTTAAAATCAGACTTTACAAAAAATGCCTTTGCGCCGGCTTCCAGGAACTGTCTTTTCTGGTCTTCCTTGTATGCACCGGTTACAACTACAATCGGGATTCCATCGTACTGTTCCATTCTGCTTAAGTTTGCAAGAAGAGTATTCCCATCCATTCGCGGCATGTTAATGTCTGTTACAATTGCATCAAAGTGTGTCATCTTCAGTTTTTCAATTGCATCGATTCCATCATAGGCAGTTTCAACGATATATCCGACACTCTTGAAAATAGTCTCCTCAATCTGCCTTGTGGTTTCTGAATCGTCAACAATTAGGATTTTCTTTGAGATGCTTTTGTTCATGACCTGATATTTCTTGAGATCGTATGCAACAAGTCCACGTGTTTTTTGAATCAGGCATGGAATGTCAAGAATAGGGATGATTGCATAGTTTTCATCATAAACAACTCCCTGCAGTGCTTCTATTTTCCTTAAGATCTGCGGCATTGGATTTATTATGACATTTTCGTTTTGCTGGATTGAATCAACTACCAGAGCCAGCCTTGTTTCTATGTATTCAACAATGATTATGGAATTAATGTTTCGTGTTCGTTCTGTGCCAAGTATTGATGACAGGTAGTAAAGCGGAATCAGTTTGTTCCTTATGCTGATATAGTTCTGTCCCTGAAGGGTGTGAATGCTTTTTTCTGTTGCCGCAACAATTTCCTGAATGTAGTGTGAAGGAATCATTACTTTCATTCTTCCTGCAAATACAAAGAGTCCTCGCTGTGTTGCAAGTGTGAGAGGAATCGTAAGCTCGAATGTTGTTCCCTCGTTTTTCTTTGTGTGAACCTTGATCTTTCCCTTGATCTTTTCCATGCAGTTTCTGACTATATCAAGACCCATTCCGCGTCCGGAAAATTTTGATGTGCTGTCAGAAGTTGAGAATCCCGGAGAGAAAATATATTGCTGGAGATCCTTGTCCTGCATCTGGTCAATCTCAGTTTTTTTTGCGGTAAAAATCTGCATTGCTTTTTCACGGACCTTGTCGTACTGGATTCCAGATCCGTCATCCATTATGCTGAGAATTACCTTGTTTGATGTCTGTGTCGTATGAATTGAAATGAGTCCTACTGGATTTTTCCCGAGCCTGATTCTTGTTTCTTCATCCTCGATTCCGTGGACAAGAGAGTTTCTGATAATGTGCAGGAGAATTGTCCTGACTTCCTCAAGAATCATTTTGTCCATCATGAAGCTTGATGGAGGAATATCAATCTGAATTTTTTTGTTCAGGTGAATTGCATCGTTTTCAATTTCTTTTTTTAGCGGGGAAAGCACCATTTCAAGAGGAAACATTCTTAGCCCGAAGATATGTCTCTGAGTTTCAAAAAGTGCATCCTCAGTAATGGTTATGTCTTCCTTGATTTGTCGTGGAAGTTCAAATGGCTGCTTCAGGTTTCCGGCCTTGAGTTTTTTTTCCAGGCTTTCAATCTGATGCTTCAATCTGAACTGCTTGATGATGAGATTGTCGTATGACTGGATGATTTCGTTTATTCGTTTTATGTCGATTCTGACTGAAGTGATTTTGTCAAAGGAATCGCTTGTTGAAAATTCTTCCTCATCGCTGCTTAACTCGATTTCATTGTTCTTTGTGATTTCTTCGTAAAGATAATCCGGGTTTATGTAGTAGCCCTGTGCAGCTTTCTGGCAAATGTCGCTGATTTTTTTTATGTCCATGGAATCACTGTCAGTTTCCTTGACTTTGTCCATCATCTTGAATAAGTATTCGACAAGATAGTTTGTGAGCTTAATGAAGTGTTCGGAAATATCAGCGTTGTCAATGGAAATGCTTTTGAACAGGTCTTCAAATCGATGGGCAATTTCTTCTATGTTGTTGAAGTCCAGCATTCTGGCAGAGCCTTTAATCGTGTGAAGATTTCTGAGTATGCTGTTGTGAAGGTCCTTGTCTTCCGGTGACTTGATGAGTTTTTCTATATCGCTGCTGATTGAATTAAGTCTTTCTGTTGATTCCTCAAGAAAGGACTCAATGAATTCCTTTTTGTCAAAAGACATTTAAAACCCCTGCTCAGTTTCCTTTATGAAATTTGTGCACATTTCAATTAGATATGCTGTGTCAAAATCTTCTATAATAAAATTATAGCATATATTTTCGTTTTCATCACATTCTTTAAGGAGAGAAAGACATCTTGAAAAAGTCTGCTTGTATTCTGTGTAGTTGTTTTCCCGCTTTTGTATGAATCCAAGCTGTAATAATGCAGGCCAGAATTTTGAATTGATTATGAGTGCATTGTCGAAATATTGCCTGGCAGCAGAGGAGTCCTGGTTCTTGTCACAAATGATTCCAAGAAGATAATGCTTGTATTCCAGGTTTTCTGCCCTGAACTGGAATTTTTCAACAAGTCTTTGAGCAGAAGCCGTATCCTTGGAAGAAAGAAGTTCCTTAACGCTCACAACAAGCTGCTTTAATTGTTCCTGCTGGCGTTTTTTTGCAGTTTCCTGTTTTTCCCTGATTTTTCTGCTGATGGATTCTCTTTGGGATGATTCACTTTCCTGCTTTGAGCTGGTTTCGTCAAAGTTGTTCTGGATCTGCTGCTGATCCGCTGCTTCCTTCAGGTAGTTTCTTTTTCTCAGGTAGTAGATTCCGTCAGATCCTTCCCTTGTAAACAGGTTTTCAGGTATGTCTATGCATCCAATCTCTGTAATTGACAGAAACAGCAGTCCGTCGGGTTTTAGCATTGTCCAGAGCTTTGTGAAAATGTCAGGCCTGATTTTTTCATCAAAGTAAATCATTGTGTTTCTGAAAAATATTATGTCGATGGATTCGTTTACGACAGGTGACACGGCTGCTTTTTTTACGTTGTAGCAGGTAATGTTTATGTTATCAACCACGTCTTTTCTGAGTATGAATGAATCTTTTGTTCGTTCTCCGTTTTCGTAAATAAGATTATGGTACAGATTCCCGTCTGACTTGAATGATGAAAGAGGAAAAATCCCCGTCCTGAATTTTTCGATGGATTCAGTGTTTATGTCTGATGCAATGATGTTTGCGTTTATGGCAATGTGATGTGTGAGGGCGTAGAGTGAAACTGCCTCTTCTCCGGTTGAGCAGGACATGGACCAGATGTTGATCTTGTCATTGAGGTGCTTTGGAAAGTAGCTGGTGTAAAGCCATGTAAACTGACTTTCTTCCCTGAAGAAGTATGTCTGGGATACAGTGCATTCGTTTATGAGGAGTTCCAGTTCCGATTCCTGGATTTTGATGTATTCACAGTATTCTTCAAGGGTGAAACCGTAGAACTTTAGCTTGTGTTCAATGAATGGCTTCAGGCTTTCACACTGGTTTTCCGTCATCTTGATTCCAGACGTGTACCTGATAATTGAAATCAAATCCTGGTTTATGAGTTCCATTTTAGTGTCCTTGCTTTTTTGCCAGAATGTTTAGCCTGTGTCCTATTTGATCCAGTGAAAGTACTTCGTCTATTGCTCCGGCTTCTATTGCTGATTTTGGCATTCCGAATACAACACAGGTTTTCCTGTCCTGTGCAATGGTGTATCCGCCTTTTGATTTGATTTTCAGGAGCCCCTGGGTTCCGTCATTTCCCATCCCTGTGAGTATGACTGCAATTATTTCATTGCCGGCAACATCTGCACATTCCAAAAACATTTTGTCTACTGAGGGTTTTAGAAAGTTCAATTCAGCAGAATCATCCAGCATGGAAACAAATTTCGTGTCTGAATTCCTTGAGCTGTGCCGCCTTATTTTCAGGTGATGAGTGGATGGTGCAATGTATGCGTGGCCTGGTTCAATTTGTATTCCTGATTGTGCAGTTGATACGGGAATTCTTGTTGTTGTAGAAAGCCATTTTGCCAGTTGCTGGTCAAAACTTCCGTCTATATGCTGAGTGATGAGTATTGGAAGCGGAAAAGATGGATCCAGGGAGGAAAGAAGTTTTTGTATTGCAACAGGACCTCCTGTGGATGCACCAATAAGCACCAGGGAAAAACTGCGGTTTAAGGGCTTGCTGGAGAAAGTTTCTGTTTTTTTTATTTCTTGCGTCCTTGTTTTCTGGATAGGTGTGAATCTGTGTATGTGACCATTGCTGTAGGAAACTGCAATTTCAAAGAGTTTGTCACAGAATTTTATCACCATTTGCCTGGACATGGTTGCAAGGTTTGGCTTGTGTTCAATGTCAATAAATCCGGCTTCAAGACATTTGTAGGAGGTGGAAGAGTTGTCGTCAGTTGTGAATGCAATTATTGCCGGGTTTGATGTCTTTAGTATTTCCCGGGTTGCCTCAATGCCGTCCATCTGTGGCATGGTGATGTCCATTATGATCAGGTCCGGGTTTGTTTCCTTGTTGAGGGATACTGCCTTGAGCCCTGTTTCTGCAGCACCAACCAGCTGGAACCTTGGATCCTCTGAAAGAACCTGGCTGACCATGCTGCGGACAACGGCTGAGTCATCTGCAATAAGAACCTTTACCATAAGCCTAGTTTCCTGTTCCCCTGAATAGATTTTCCGGGCTCACCAGATAGTAGATTTTCCCGTTTTCAAAATAAACTGCAATGAGTCCCTTCTTGAAATATGCTGCCTTGAGAATTCCCGTAAGTGGTTTCAGTTTGCCAAGATCCAGCTGTACCGGAGATGGAATTACCGATGTGGAAATAACCATTTTTCTGCTTTGCATGATATGGATTTTGAATTCCTTGAGCCTGTTGTTTGTTTTGTTCATAACCTGATCGGGAAAGAACACGTCAAAGTTCCCGATGAATGACTCTTCTTCGTTGTTGTCAAAGTTTGCATCACCGGCTTCAATGATTATGTCTTGAGAAATAAGAAAGTTGTATTTTCCGTATTCAAGCTTTACAAACCAGTCTGTCTTAGTCAATGTTCTCTCTTATTTTTTCTGTGATTTTTTCAACATCAAGAACTGGAGCTGATATGTCATTTGAAGTAATAATTTTTGAAAAGAATCCGCAGTCAATCTGATTCATGAGTGGCTGCTCAACAATATCATGGCTTGAGTAAAAGTCGTAGACGTCATCAACCTGGAGTGCGTAGTCTTCTGTTGTTTCAAGGATGAGAAAAATCTTTTTCTTTGCGGATGGAAGATCCTGAAGCTGAGCGAAATCTGCAACAGCGTATGGCTTTCCGTAGAAATTCAGAATTCCCGTTATGAATGATGGAACAAATGGAATCTTGTATGTTTCCGTGTCCTGAAGAATTTCCTTTACAAGAACTGAGTCTATTGCAAAAGTTTTTCCACCGGCACTGAATAGAAGCCATGTTACCTGAGATGAATCAGTTTCCGCAGGGCTATGCTTTTCTTCTGCCTGATTGTCTTGAATTTCGTTGTAAAGTTTTTCATCAGTCATAGCTTATATTATATTTCAATTTTGTTTGTTTGTAAAAGATTTTAGGGGGCTGGATGTTCCTGGTTTTGCTGTGCTTTTTTGTGGTTGTAAATAAACACGGTCAGTGCCGCAAGAATAATCACTCCGTATCCAATGAAACTCAGGATGTCAGGAATCTGATCAAGGAACAGGAATCCAAGTATTGCCGAGAAAATTACGTTGGAATATTCATAGATTGAAATCTTTGATGCAGGTGCGTTAAAATATGCTCCTGTAAGACCAAACTGTCCGAAGGCGGCTGCAACACCTGCTCCAATCAATGTAAGCAGTTGTGCCTGAGTCATGGGAACAAAGTTTACGGCAATGAAGGGAATCGAGAGAAGGCATGAAAAAAGTGAAAACACAGAAATTATGAGGAATCCGTTTACCCCGTAACCTTTTAGTTTTCTTATGCAGACTGCAGCGAATCCGGCTCCGGCTCCTCCAAGGAATCCAACAAGGGAAGGAAATGTCTTTGAAAAGTCAAAGGATGGCTTTATTACAAGTAGTGCACCCGCAAAGGCCGTGAAGATTGCTGTCATTACAAATATTCCCGGTTTTTCTTTTAGCAGGAAAATGCTGAAGAAGAGGGCAAAAAATGGTGCCATGCGGTTTAGCATTGATGCATCTGAAATGTTCATGTAACCAATGGCATAGAAATTTCCGAATATTCCCAGGCAGCCTATTGCGCATCTTAGAAACAGATATGGAATTGCACTCTTGGGAAGGTTGAAAACGGATTTGTTTTTTATTCCGCTTGCAAGAAGAATGGAAAATGAAACTATGAATGCAATTGAATTCCTGAAAAATGCCTTTTGTGTGAAGGGTATGTCACCGGAAAGTCTGACAAGCATTCCCATTGTTGCAAATCCCATGGATGAAATAAGAATGAAAATTATACCGCGTCTGATGTTTATTTCTTTTTCCATTCCTGCATTATACTGAATTAATTCCATTATGTGCAAAAGTTTTTCTGACACTGGCAGTATTTTTATGTTTAATTGACTGTTCTGTCCGGAAAGGAGTGGGCTTCGAGAAAAGTTTTCTTCTGTTTAAAAGAAACCCATATTTTTCTATAATGGGGTCATGAAAAAATTCAAATGGAAAACCGATGGGAAAATACGCCTTGATTCTTTCCTCAGAACCATGATTCCTTCCTCTCTTTCTCTTGACGTCTCCAACAGCAAAATCAGGCGGCTTATAATGGCTGGCTGTGTAACTGTCAATGGAGCTCAGTGCAGGATTCCGGCCTTTGTTATGGGAAAGGGAGATTCAATTGAAGTTTTTATTGATGAAGAGAAATTCCTTTATGAAAAAAAGCCCCAGGACATAGATTTTGTTCTTACGCAAAAGGATGTGGTTTATGAGGATGACTATCTGATTGTGGTAAATAAGCCCGCCTTCCTTCCTGCAGAAGAAACTATTGTTGAGGGCAGAAAAAATCTTCATGGATGTGTGGTTGACTATTTGTGGGCAAAAAATCCTTCACTGAGGAATCCTCCCTATGCCGGTATTATGCACAGGCTTGACAGGGAAACCAGCGGTTCAATTCTTTTTACAAAGCAGCGTTCAGTTAACAAGAGAATTTCTGAAATGTTTCAGACCCACGAAATAAAAAAAGTTTACAGGGCAGTTGCAGAATGTGTTCGGGGGAAAAGAAGCCCGGGAAAGTCTGGTGAATTTATTGTTGAGGAATACATTGGACGTGTTTCACCAAAATCATCCGGCTGCAAAATGGGTGTTGTTCCTGCGAGCAGGGGAGGACAGTATTCCCATACCAGGTTTGTTGTGGTCCAGGAAAAGGATGGTTTGTGCTATGTAGACTGTCACTTGAAAACCGGAAGGACACATCAGATAAGGCTTCATCTTTCACTTGAAAACATGCCGATTTGCGGAGATGAGCTTTATGGCGGCAGCAAAGGTTTTTCTGAGCTTGGAAACAGAATAATGCTTCATTCCATGTATCTTGAATTTGAGCATCCGGTTACGGGGCAGCTTGTAAAGGCACAAAGTCCATTCCCGTCACCTTTGTTTGGAGAGCTTTCATGAGTTGCAGGGAGACTAGTCTTCTGCCGTTCCGTTTTTCATTTCCTCTACGATTCTTTTCCAGCTTTCGTATCTGATCTCAGAAATTTTTCCTTCTTCAACGGCTGCCTTGATGGCACAATTTTTTTCGCTTTCATGGGTGCAGCTCATTCCGAATTCGCATTTTCCGATGTATGGCTTAAAATCCCTGAAGTAGAGGGCGAGGTCATCTGCCTCAATTTTGTGGAGCATGAATCGCCTTACGCCCGGAGTGTCGATTATGTCTGCCGTGCACTCAGCAAGTCCGTTTGTAAGGGATTCGTTAAGCTGAAGGTGAATGAGTGTTCCCTTGGTCGTAGTGTGGCATCCCTTTCCATATTTTTTTGAGAGGCTTCCTGTCTTGAGCACCACATTGTTGTCCAGAACGTTTATGATGCTGCTTTTTCCCACTCCGCTTTGTCCCACGAAGGCACTGAGCTTGTTTTCGATGATTCCCGCAAGTTCTTCAATGCCTTCTCCTGTTCTGGCGCTTGATCTTACGACTTTGTATCCCATGTCTTCCCAGACTGCAAGACGTGTCTGGAATTCTTCGGAGCTGCCCTGGGGAAGATCATATTTATTGCATACGATAACGGGAGTTATTCCCTGATATTCGGCCTGAGCCAGTGCCCTGTCTACAAATCTCGGCCTGAATGGAGGCTCGTCCGGGGTTGTAACAATCAGAAGGTAGTCAAGGTTTGAGGCAAGAAGCTGTGGTTCTCTTTTCTTTATGTTCCATCGGACAAATTCATTTTTTCGTGGTTCATGGCTTAAAATCAGTCCCTTTTCTTCTTCCATGGTTGAGTCGTCAATGTTGACAATATCTCCAGGTGCCAGGGGATTGTAGTATCCTTCCACGTCCTTGAGAATCTTACCCTTTATGGAACAGCTGCGGATAAGTCCGTCATCACATTCCACTTCAAACACATTTTTGCTTCCGCTTAGAATTAGTCCCTGCATATACAAATCCATTGTTTAGTAAAAATTTCAAGATGTCAAGTTTTTGATTGGACTGACTCTTGGAAATAAACTTTGAATTGAAAATAATGCCTTTTGATATTAGACTTTATTAATATGGAAAAGAATATATCAGGCAAAAAAAATAATTTTGACTTACTGGCCGCTGATATCTCCAAAAAGGAAAGAAAGGATATGCTCAGTCGTATGTCCGGAAAAAAGAATTCCTCTGCCGATGATGCTGCATACATGGAAAAAAATGCCAGCGAAAACAAGGCTGATACAAAGGCTGGTTTGATAAATAGATTCAATCGCGAGAGTTTCCTAAAGAAGATGTTATGCTGGGTTAAGTCCATCTTTTTCAACAAGAGTATTGAGGAAGTTTACAATAATGCTGTTGTTCTTGCTCTTGGGAAAAATATTGAGCGTTCTTATCCAGGTTTGATTGACCGCAAGAAGAAAATGTTTCTTTCTGCATTCAACAATAAGCTTTCAGACTTAAAGTCTGCCCAGGATTTTTTCAAGAAACCCATTGGTGCCATTGAAGGTAAGGCGGAGTCTTTCTATTTTCTCCTGGCAGTGCTTGTCATGCCGGAATATCTTGAGGAAATGAAGACTGCAATTGACCCGTATCAGTATCCTCTTACAAAGGAACTTTCCCAGGATACAAAGAATTTTCTTCTTTCCAGGCTTGATGAAATGATTGTCATGACTTCCCATGACATGAGATCAAGAATGGAAGTCTTTTCCAAATGTTTTGACTGGTTCAAGATGTTCTCCCATGTTCCTCTGGCTTCCATTCTGTCAAAGTTTACCATAGTTGACGGATCAAAGGCTGCTTTGTTCTCTTCACTGAAAACTGATTATTCCCAGCTGGCAAAGTGTCTTGCAAATGTTTCTCCGTATTATGAGGAAACAATGATTGCCCTGTACACATCTGCAAAAGCAGGAAGAAATTTCTGGGACTTTCAGATGATCGACTTTAATGATGAGGAAGTAATAAATAGTGTCAGCGAAGCAACAACAGAAAATTCCATCATCACCATGTTCACGGGTACCATTCCGGTAAAGGATCTGGGAAAGCTCATCTACGAGAATTCACTTTATATTCCAGAATCCTTTTCATCAGGTGACACCTGGTTCCAGAAGTACAGGGACAAGTGGCATGATATATTTGAGCAGCGCTGGAAGATGAGGAACTGTGACTACAAGAAAGAATCAATTAAGAAGAAGATGAAGATATTCTTTGGAATTACTGATTTCATGAAATTTCCCTTTCATCCCTGGGAAAAATATTCAGATGATGCACCGTTCTATTACAATCTCAGCCTTGGATTCCTTAATTTCTACATGAAGAGAGATTACCAGAATTATGCAGGTATTCTTAATGTAGTGACTCTTGAAGGTGATTTTGCCATAAAAGAAAACAGGGTAGAATTTTCAGACTTGGTTACGGACATGAATTCAATTTCCGCAGAACTTGAGCACCTTGCAAACATGATTGCCATTGGCGGTGAATATGGTGCTGAGTTCATGAAATATGATTCTTCGATAAAAAATTCCGGTGATAGGGAAAAGCTGAATATTGTCATGAGCGAAATAAATGAGACTGTGAAGAATCAGCTTGATCTGTTCTTCAAGTGTGTGCGTTCTTTTGAGAATCTTATTCTTGCCATGCTTGGTGAAAAGGTTACTGCCTATTACGGGGCTCTTACAAATCTTACTAAGATTATGGGCCATGAAAACAGGGAATTCAGGGAAGGCCTTGAAAAATTTCTTCACAACATTCGCTATGCAGCACAGATTATCAGTGAACTTAAGGAAGTTGATGCGGTAATAATATGATGAACAATGTCATTTCCGGAAAATTTGTTTTTGATTCACAGGAGCTTGTTTCGGGGCCTTCCTGGTGCATGACTTTAATCGGCGCTGGTTCCATGCGGTTCAGATGGAATGAGACAAACGACAACAGAAATTCATTTCTGAAATCCATTGCCGGTGCCAAGTCCATTGCACAGCTTGAGTTGATTCATTCCAAAATTGTCTATGATGTTGAGGATGCATCTGAGCTTGATCATAAGCAGGGAGACGGAATCATTACCAGAAACAGGAATCTTCTTCCTGTCGTGACTGTTGCAGACTGCATGCCTGTTTTTGTTTATGATACAAAGTCCTGTGCATTTGGTGTTCTTCATTCAGGATGGAAGGGCACAGGAATTAGTCAGGTTTGCATAGAACACCTTGTGGAAAAATACGGTTCATCTCCTTCCGATATTTGTGTTGTCATTGGCCCTCACATTGAAAAGTGTTGCTATAACATTCAGAAGGAACGTGCAGATTATTTCTCAGAAAATTTTACTCCTGACTGTGTTCAGAAAATCGGAGATAACGAATATTCTCTCTCACTTACAAAGGCAAATCTTGCTGTTCTTGAAAGGTGTGCCATTCCAGAAAACAACATTCTTGTGGTTGATGAGTGTACCTGCTGCCACAAGGAAAACGGTAATTTTAAATATGGGTCATTCCGAAGACAGACTCTTCCCTTGCCGGATTCTATGAGTCTGGAAGAAAAGTCAAAATTGTTTACCGTTCAGGCTGCCTTTATTGTCTAGGCCTGTTTTTATTGCTTGCATAAATATACATATTGGTGTATTTTTATTGTATAAACTTACAAAACAAATCTTAAGAAGAGGCGTCACATGGCTGTAAAAGAAACTGTGAAGAAGGCTGCAAAGACTGTAGCAAAGAAGACTTCTGCTGTAAAGAAGGCTGTTACAAAGAAATCAGGAAAAGACAAGGTTGTTCTTGCATACTCTGGTGGACTTGATACAACTGTTATCATTCCCTGGCTCAAGGAAAACTATGACTATGATGTTATTGCTGTTTGTATTGACGTTGGACAGGGTGATGACTGGAAGGCAATCAAGAGTAGAGCTTTGAAGACTGGTGCTTCAGCATGCTATGTTGTTGATGCACGCAAGGAATATATTGAAGAATACATTTGGCCGGCTGTAAAGGCAAATGCAGTTTATGAAGATGAATATCTTCTTGGAACATCTACAGCACGTCCACTTATCGGAAAGATTCTCGTTGAATATGCACGCCAGGAAAAGGCTGTTGCAATTTGTCACGGTGCAACTGGTAAGGGTAACGACCAGGTTCGCTTTGAGCTTGCAATCAAGGCATTTGCTCCAGACCTGAAGGTAATTGCTGCATGGCGTGATGACAAGTGGAACATGGATAGCCGTGAAGCAGAAATCAAGTATCTTGAAGACCGCGGACTTGAAGTTCCAATGAAAAAGGATCAGTCATATTCCCGTGATGAAAACATCTGGCATCTTTCACATGAAGGTCTTGAACTTGAGAAGACAGAAAACGAACCAAACTACAAGCACATGCTCAAGAATACTGTTGTTCCTGAAGAAGCTCCAGTTAAGGGTGAGTACGTAAAGATTGAATTTGAAAAGGGTATTCCAGTTGCCGTTAACGGCAAGAAACTTGATGCACTCAAGCTCCTTATAGAACTCAACAAGATTGGCGGAAGAAACGGAATTGGTCTTGTTGACATCTGTGAAAACCGCTGCGTAGGAATGAAGAGCCGTGGTGTATACGAAACACCGGGTGGAGCTATTCTTTATTTTGCACACCGCATGATGAACCATCTTACACTTGACCGCGACACATACCACTACAAGCAGCAGCTTTCAATCAAGATTGGTGAGCTTATTTATGACGGAAAGGTATTTACAACATTGTATGATTCTCTCATGGCATTCGTTGACAAGTCAGAAGAAACATGTACTGGCTGGGTAAAACTTTACCTCTGCAAGGGAGCAATCCGCGGTGCAGGTTCAGGATCAAAGTACAGCCTCTACAATGAATCAATTGCTTCATTTACAACAGGTGAACTCTATAACCACAAGGATGCAGAAGGCTTCATCACACTCTTCGGTCTCCCACTAAAAGTACGAGCCATGATGGAGCAGTCAGTTGGGGAAGGTCAGGCTGTACTCAACTCGAAGAAGTTAAAGAAAAGACCAACTG
>SAMEA3663224__coassemble_179_pt1 | contig 39091 bp, 34 predicted proteins | sample SAMEA3663224__metabat2_low_PE_008 | metagenome-assembled genome bin SAMEA3663224 (sample SAMEA3663224) | pig gut metagenome | biome: pig gut; feature: pig-associated habitat; material: faeces | place: China | collected 2013
AGTCTTTCTGTCACAGTTGAATATTTTTGCAAGTTCTGTCCTGCTGGTAATTTTCGGAAAACCTGTTTTCCCTAAAAGGTATCCTTCCAAAAGAATCCGTTTGTTGTAGTCAAAGCAGATGTTTTCTTTTCTCTCCTTTTGTGCTAAACTTTCCATAGGTTTCCTTCCTCCTGTTTTTTGTGTTTTTGCAATTCCATTATAACAGATGTTGGAAACCTTTTTTTTGGGGAATTATATTTTACTGCTTGCCCGTCAAGGAACGCTTCGCTTAAATCCTTGACATGCTCGTTTTCCAATGCGAAAGTAATTTTCGCATTGGAATCAGGTCGCAGGCTTCCGCCTGCTTACCGAGTTTTGTTTCACTCGCAAAAGGCTCGCGTTTTTGCTTTCGCAAAAAACAACAAAACTCGCGTCAGGTCTATTCGAGGATAGCTCCCTTATCGGCTGAAGATACTAACTTAGCGTAGCGGGCAAGGTAGCCTGTTTTTACTTTTGGTTCCGGACATACCCATTTTGCTTTTCTTGCTGCAAGTTCTTCATCGCTTACTTCAAGGTGAATCTTGTAGTTGTTGATGTCCAGGGTAATCATGTCGCCTTCTTCTACGAGAGCGATTGGACCGCCAACAGCAGCTTCCGGTGAACAGTGACCAAGGGAAGCACCGCGAGTAGCACCACTAAAGCGACCGTCAGTAATCAAGGCAACCTGCTTATCAAGTCCCTGGCCTGCAAGAGCGGCAGTTACAGCAAGCATTTCTCGCATACCAGGACCACCCTTTGGACCTTCGTAACGGATAACTACAACGTCGCCGGCCTTAATCTGAGCCTTCTGAACAGCTTCCATTGCTTCTGATTCATCGTTGAATACCCGGGCAGGACCTGTGTGAAGCATGAGTTCCTTTGCACAGGCAGAGCGTTTTACAACAGTTCCGTTTGGAGCAAGGTTACCAAAGAGGATTGCAATGCCGCCGTTGTCACTGTATGGATTTTCGATTGGACGCAAAATTTCTGGATTGCGGTTCTTAACACCAGCGATGTTTTCTGCAATAGTTTTACCAGTAGCAGTAATAAGGTTTGTATTGATGAGGTTTTTCTTTGCAAGTTCTGCAAGAACAGCCTGAACTCCACCAGCATCATCAAGCTCGCACATAAAAGTGTGACCAGCAGGAGCCAGATGACAAAGGTTTGGAGTTCTGTTTGAAATTTCGTTTACTTCGTGAAGGTCAATCTCAACTCCAGCTTCGTGGGCAATAGCAGGAAGATGAAGCATTGTGTTACTTGAACAGCCAAGAGCCATGTCAGCTGCAAGACCGTTCCTAAAGTTTTCTGCAGTCATCATCTGGCGGGCTGTGATTCCCTTCCTGTAAAGGTTCATGACTGCCATACCTGCGTGCTTAGCCAAAGCTATGCGTTCACCAGTTACAGCAGGAATAGTTCCGTTTCCTGGAAGACCAAGGCCCAAAACTTCTGTAAGACAGTTCATTGAGTTAGCAGTGAACATACCTGAACATGCACCGCAACCTGGACATGCACGGTGTTCCATTTCCTTAAGCTGAGCTTCTGTAACCTTACCAACAGCAAGACCACCAACAGCTTCAAACATATCAGTCAGAGAAAGATTTTTTCCAGAATATGGATTTGAAGGATCGTTACCAGCAAGATGACCTGGCATCATCGGACCGCCCGATACAAAAACAGTTGGCAGGTCAAGGCGGGCAGCAGCCATAAGCATACCCGGAACAATCTTGTCACAGTTAGGAATCATAACAAGAGCGTCAAACTGATGAGCCTTTGCAACACATTCAACTGAGTCAGCAATAAGCTCGCGAGTTACAAGGGAATATTTCATTCCTTCGTGTCCCATAGCAATACCATCACAAACGCCGATGGCTGGGAATTCAATTGGAGTACCGCCGGCCATGCGAACACCAGCCTTAACGGCTTCTGCAATGCGGTCAAGCTCAATGTGACCTGGAATAAGTTCATTCTTTGCACAGATAATACCAACCATTGGCTGATTCAATTCTTCATCAGTGTAACCCGATGCGTAATAAAGTGAACGATGTGGAGCGCGTGCTACACCCTTGCATGCGTTGTCTGATTTTTTTGCCATATTCTATACCTCAAAAAATTTTTAGGAAAATTTATTCTAAAAACAAAGTATATCATGGAAGATTATAAAAATGCAATTTTTAGAAGTCCATATAACAAAGAATCAATATGTCTTCATAAAATCAAGAAGATTCACTGCCAGATTTCCGTTTTGAAGGATACTCTCAGAAAAATCAAAAAACATGGAATCAAGATCAGGATTTGCATTAAACATACCAAGACAAAGTTTTTCCATTCTGGACAAATGCTCTTCCCTGGATTTCGGAAAATCAAATCCATTCAAAGCATCAAGAGCATCATCACCCAAAGTTCTGGACAAATCAAAATTATAGAGAACAAAAAATTCCCTGATAAGAGAAAAACAAGATTCACTGAAAAAAGGCTTCATTCTTTCAAGAAAGGCAATAAGCTTAACAAAATGGTATTCTTCATCCTGGGGATAAATATTCCATGCAAAAGATTTCCCGATCAGGCAGGACCGGCTAAAGGAATCTTCACCACGAATAAAAGCAAAGTCCATCAGAGTCAATAGCGCATCCCAGACTTTCTGCGGAATATACGGCAGTTCCACAAGAGAAATATTTTTTTCAAGCAGGGATGAAACTTTCATGAAGGATTCCTTGCCTACCCCATTTGCCACAAAAACGCTGATTTTCTTTTTCAATGACATTTCATTCAAAGCTTTCACAAGAAAAGAAAAATCCATGGGATATGAAAAAAGCAGGATGTTGAAATGATTTTCATCATCAAGGTGAAAAAAATCCATAAAAGATTTTCCGAGACTTTCTTCTGCTAATTTTACTGAATATAATCTGTCATTCCTGCAGGAAATAAAATTTTCATCAAGAATGAGCCCTCCAGTTTTATTTGTAAACCCCGGGAAAAAGTTCATTTTTTTAACATTTGCACTTCTTGTTCCAGACTTGAGCAGGTGACATTCATCAGCCCAGCTTTCTGCCGTAAGATATTCAACATTGATTATTTTTACGACTTTATTGAAATCAGGATGAAAAATTATTTCTTCAAGCCAGTCTGGTCTGCCACACTGAAAGCATTCAAGAATATATTCAGGAACGTCTGACCCAAATTGTTTTTTGCAAAGATCAGATGCATTCCAGTCATAAACATCCATTCCAAGAAAAACCTGATGTTCAAGGGATGGATCAATTTCATCTGCCATTTTTGAAAATGAATCAAGGCAACTTACAACAAGAGAGATTTTATATTCATCATTTTGCTCGCTGATGGCACGACACAATCTGTAAACAACGCCAATGTCACCAAAATTATCAACAACCTTGCAAAGAATCAGAAGTTTTTTCATCAAGTGGATTTTATCAGAAACTTTATTTTTTGTCGTATATTTTTGTTTTTTTGTGTTTTCCTGCGGATATAAATTCTTGAGGTGTAAAATGAAAGTATATTGTTTTTCTCCCTTTGGTTACGAAGGATCTCTTGTATCCATTGAAGTAGACTTGAGAAGAGGAATTCCAGCAACAGACATTATTGGACTTGCAGACAGTGCAGTCAGGGAATCCAGGGAACGAATGAAAAGTGCCATCATAAATTCCGGTCTTGAGTTTCCATGCGAGCGTGTTCTAATAAGCCTGTCACCAGCTGACATAAAAAAAGAAGGTGCGGGATTTGATCTTGCAGTTGCCCTTGCAGTATTATGCGAAAAGAATTCAGTCCAAGGCCAGGACAGTATTCTGATTATGGGAGAACTGGAACTAAACGGAAAAGTCAGGCCCGTCAGAAGCATTCATGCAGCCGTTTCAACAGCACATTCTCATGGAATCAATTACTGCATTGTTCCAAAAGAAAACAAAAACGAAGCTGCTTCTGTAATCGGAATGAAAGTATTTGGTGCAGACACACTCATTGAAGCATTCAATGCCCTGTCCACCGGTGAAGTGTTTTTCAGTCCGGACAATGATGTTGAATATGACGAAAACAAGATGGATGCCGTTGTCATAGACAGCATTAACTTTCCTAAAGTTGAAAGCGGTTTTGACTTCAAGGACGTAAAAAACCAGGGCAGACTGGTTCGGGCTCTTCAGATAGCTGCTGCAGGCGGACACAATCTTCTGGCCTTTGGACCTCCCGGCTGCGGAAAGACACTTTCACTTCAGAAGTTTCCATCACTTCTTCCACTACTAACAGTCGAACAGGCGCAAACAGTCACAAGAATTCATTCCATTGCAGGACTCATTCCACCGGGAAAAAGCCTCATACAAAAAAGGCCCTTCAGAATGCCGCACCAGACCGCAACCGTAGAAGGAATTTGTGGCGGAGGTCCACATTGCCTTCCGGGAGAAGTAAGCCTGTCTCATAACGGGACATTGTTCCTGGATGAAGCATCAGAGTTCAGGACATCTGTTCTGCAAATGCTTAGAGTTCCACTTGAATGCTCAACCATAACTCTCAGCCGCGCAGGAAGGACAACCATATTTCCAGCTGACTTTCAACTTCTGCTCTCAACAAATCCATGTCCATGCGGAAACTATGGCTCATCAGAAAAAGTCTGCCTTTGTTCAGCACGAGCGGTGGAAATGTACTGGAAAAAATTCTCAGGCCCGCTTCTGGACAGAATTGACTTGAGGGTACAGGTTGAAACACACAGTCTCAAACTGGGAGAAGAAGAAAAAATTTCAAGATCAACGGACGAACTCAGAAAAGAAATTGCAAGAGCCATAAAAATTCAAAGACAACGGCAGGAAAAAAGCAATGCAAAGCTAATGCCTTCAGAAATCAATGTTTACTGTAAAATGACAGATGAAGCCAGGGAATATTTGAACCACGAGGCAGAGAGAAATGAACTTTCACCCAGGGGATGTACTTCCTGCATAAAAGTCTGCAGGACCATATCTGACATGAAAGGCATGGAAATTCTTGATCTGGATTCAATGAAAGAAGCCGTAAGTTTCAGAAAAAACACAGGAGCAATGGAAATGTTCAAGTAGGCAAAAAAAAACTGATGCCTTAATATAGACATCAGTTAGTACCGGCTCTGAGACTTGAACTCAGACACGCTTGCGCGCAACAGATTTTGAGTCTGTCGTGTCTACCATTTCACCAAGCCGGCATGTAAAGGAACTATAACAATATAAAACAAATTAATCAATAGGGAGTGATTTTTTTTGGAGGTTTATTTTTGGATGAAATACAATATACTCTTTTACTTGAGGCCGTCAGGAAAACCACGGAAAGCCTCGGGCTACTATTTCAGGAGGAACCATTGAAACTGACTCATCTAAAAACCACACCAGAAAAAATTCTCAAATCAGTTTTCGGTTATTCATCATTCAGGCCACTTCAAAAGGAAATAATAGACAATGTTCTCATGGGTCGGGACACCCTGGCCGTAATGCCAACCGGCGGAGGCAAATCACTGTGCTACCAGATTCCAGCACTGCTCATGCCTGGAATGACAATCGTTGTATCACCCCTCATAGCCTTAATGCAGGACCAGGTATCCCAGCTGGAAAACTATGGAGTTGAAGCAGCGTATCTAAACTCATCACTTGACCGGGATTCATTTATATCTGTCATAAAAAAAATCCATTCGGGAAAGCTTAAGCTCCTTTACGTCTCTCCGGAAAGATTGAACACACAGCAAATGCAAAATCTGCTCCATTCCGATAACATTGAAATAAACTGCATAACCATTGACGAGGCACACTGCATTAGTGAATGGGGCCATGACTTCAGGCCAGACTATCTTGAACTCTCACGCATCAGAAAACAGTTTCCCAAGGCAGTTTGTCTTGCACTCACAGCAACAGCCACATCCATAGTAAAAAAAGACATAGCAAAAAATTTACACATGGAAACCCCTGAGATACTGACTGCAAGCTTCAACAGGGAAAATATTTTCATTCAGGTTGTAAAAAAAGAATCTGACTACCTTTCACAGATTTCAGGACTTGTTCAAAGTCACCCGGACGAAAGCGGAATCATTTACTGTCTTTCACGAAAAAAAGTTGATGAAGTATACACATTTTTGAAAGGGCAAAGAATCAGCGCACTGCCTTATCATGCCGGACTAAGTGACGAAGAAAGAAAAAACAACCAGAAAAAATTTATTCAGGACAAGGTACGAATCATTGTTGCAACAGTTGCATTTGGAATGGGAATTAACAAACCAGATGTAAGATTTGTAATTCATTCTGACATACCAAAATCAATTGAACAGTACTATCAGGAAATAGGCCGGGCTGGCCGAGACGGAATGCCAAGCACTGCAACACTTCTCTTCTCTGGTCAAGATGCAAACAGAATCAGATTTTTGTTCAGGGACATGGAAGATTCAAGCAAACAGGAAAAGCTTTTGCATGACATGCTGATTTTCTGCCAGACAACTTCTTGCCGGCGGGAAAAGCTTCTTTCATATTTTGGTGAAAGATTTACTCCCATCACTCAGAATTCTCCGGGTGAATACAGATGCTGTGATATATGCCAGGCAAAATCCGAAAAGTCAAAAGTAGAGTTCCGTCATTTTCCAAAAAATACAGGTACCAGAAGATTTGAAGTTGAAAATCCCGGCGACAGAATACTTGTGGACAATCTAAAAAACTGGAGAAGAAAAGCCGCAGATGAACTGGGTGTCCCACCATACGTTATATTCGGCGACAGGACGCTCTACGATATAGCATGCAAAAAACCAAAATCCACGACAGAACTTCTTGCATGCAATGGAATCGGTGAAATGAAAGCAGAAAAATTCGGATATTACATTCTTCGTATAATAAAGAACTGCCAGTAGAGTTCTATATTTTAAAAAGTTTTCCGAAGTATTTTTTTGTCTCGCCAAAAATCAAAGGATTCATCCAGAGCATGAAAAGACAAAGTTTCAGGACAAACACCCTGAATGGACTTTTAAAATGCTTCTTGAAAAAATATACGCGATGCAGATTGAAATTGATTACTGAAAAAGACTTGAAATACCTGACCTTATCAAGCTGTTTTTTTGTTGACGCCCCTTCAAGATGAACAATCTGAGGCCCGTCAATCAGAAGGCGTTTCTTGTTCTTTTTGTACAATCTGTATTCCAGTTCAGTTTCTTCACAGTACAAAAAAATATTCTCATCGAACAATGCATCTTCATTGTTAAGCATAAACAAGTCAGCTCCAACAACCTGATCAATTTCTCCATAGTGTGGAAGCCGGGACTCATTCTGATCAGGGATTCGGGCAATTGGTTTTCGAAAAACGAAATAAAGAAAAGTTCTTACAGCACATGAAATAACACGAAGAAATGTATCCTTAATTGCAGTATTTAGTGAAGGAAAACTTTCACCGGAATGAGATATGTTTCCATTTTTATCCAGAAGGTTTGCTCCCATGGCACCAATATTTTCCCTGTCACTGCTGGATTCCCAATAATCAAAAAAGAGCTTTACGGCATTGTTAAGCAAAATCGTGTCACTGTTCAAAAAGAAAATATATTTTCCGCAAGCCCTTCTTGTTCCCCGGTTATTGGCTGTTCCGAATCCAAGATTTGCATTGTTTTCAATAACCATAACCTGAGGAAATTCAGACCTGATCATTTCAACACTGCCGTCAACAGATCCGTTATCGCTGACAATAACTTCAAAATCCAATGACTTTGTTTTTTCATAAATTGAATTAAGACAGTTCCTGAGCAAATCCCTTGTGTTATAGTTTACGATTACAATGCTAACATCCATACAAATCTACTTCCTGATTTTAGAGCGTACAAATTCAACCATGGATTTTGCATAGCAATTCCCAAGCAAAACCAGGCATACAAAATATGAAACAATTCCAGCTCCAATACCGCAAACAAGCTTTATCGGAATAATGGAAACAAACACATTGATCAGATAGCATACAGCTGCCATTAAAACCGTTGAAACAAGATACTGAAAGAAAGGAACTGCCAGACGTGCAAAGAAAATATTCTTTCTGTTTACAAAGGTAAATATTATGGCAAATGCAAACTCAGTAAGCAAAGTGGCAAAACCCGCGCCGAAACTTTTCCAGAATGGAATCATAAGGAAATTCAGGCAAACATTAAGGACAGCACCAGAAACCTCGCACAATAGATAAAGGCTCTCTTTGCCAGGAGAAGAAAGCATGGTTCCACCGCCAAGAAAACCAGACCAGGCACTGAACAAAATCATTGGAATAAGAATATTCAATGTTGGAATGGCAGGAATATATTTCTCACCGGAAAGCAACAGCAGAACAGGCTCACCAAAAATCAGAAGTCCGGCAATAATAGGGAATGCCAATGCCATGATAAAGTTGAGAGTCTTTTCAATAACTGACTGAAGTTCCGTTTTTGAATCACTGGCACTTTCAATTGAAAGCTTTGCAAGAAGAGTTGTGAAAACTGCAGGAAAAAGATCCCGAATCATTCTCACAAGCTTAGTTGCCGCAGAATAATAACCAACCTGAGCGTCATCTGTCAAAAAGCCAAGCATTGAAGTATCAAGCATGGAAAAAACGCTCACTGCAAGAGCCGAGCCAAAGAAAAACATGACAGGCTTAACATGCTGAGCAATGTTTAGTTTTTCCCTAACATGAAGGGAAACAAATTTTCTTGCATGAATAAGATTACACACATTTGCACCAACTGCAGAAATTACAGTCATGCATGCATAAATAACATAGTCATTCTGTGTGCGGACAAAAACAAAAAGAAACACAAGACTCAACAGCTGAATTGCCATGGATCTTATTGCAACAAACTTATATTCTTCCAGTGCCCCGTAAAGCCAGTGAAGGGAAAGGGGACTAAAAACTATGGTTGAACTGCACACAAGAAGAAGAAGCCTGTAGTCAAAAAGTTTCGGAACAAAAATCAGGGAAATTGCAAACAGACCGTATGAAATAACAGTTGAAATCAAATTCAAAAGAAAAAGTTCCATTGTAAGCTTGCTAAGCTTATCTTTGTCATGACGAACCCTGGCACCTTCCCTGATACCATAGAATTCAATTCCAAGCCCCGCAATCAGAGTGAAATATGCAACAATGGAATTTGCAAAGTTAACCTTACCGATTCCTTCCGGGGAAAGAATTCTAGATGCATAAGGAAAAGTAATGAGAGGAAAGAGCATTGACATGGCAGTCTTCATAACATTGAAAGCTGCATTCTTCCTTATTGATTTTTCAGCCATGGATTTTTTTCTTTATTCTGATGAACATACCAAGAAATTTCTTTGTCAAAACTATAGCCTTCTTGACTGCGCTTTTCTGAAAGGTCAGGTTATCATAGTTTTTTGCAAAGTAACTGAAATACTTCCAGTCCTTTTTCTTGAGATGAACTGTCAGATACTCATAGGAATCAGAAACAATTTTTTTCTGGGTTTCATTCAATTCAAAATTATCAAGCACATATTTCAGATCAGATTCAACCTGTGCTTCATTTTCAAGATCACGGGCAGTTGTCTTTGTTATCTTTAAGTCTGTGAAAATATTTCTTGTATCATTGGTAGTCTGATTTGATCCGTGCTGGCGATACAGAAGAGTTTCATCTGTCACATAGCGGATTCCCTTTGTGCATGCAGCCTTAAGTCCAAGCCACTTGTCATGGAATTTAAATGAATCCGGAATCGGGAGACAAGACTGAACAAATGCTTTTTTTGCAAGAACAGTTGATCCCTGAACGATTGTCTTCTGGCACAGGTACATGAGCTGGCTGTCAGGATTTTCACTCACATAGTCAAAGGCCAGAACATCCTTCATCATTGTTGAGCCCAGAGACTTTCCTTCACCATCAACGAGCAGCGCATTTGTGCACACCAGATCAACTCCGGTAGATTCAATGCACATCAATGACTTCTCAAGCTTTTCAGGAAGCCAGATATCATCCTGATCACTGAGGGCAACATAATCACCTGAGCAAAGAGAAATTGCCTTCTCAAAATTCTTCTTGAAACCAAGATTAGTTTCGTTCAAGTACACCTTGATTCTGGAATCCAGCTTAGCATAATCCTCAAGAATTTTTCTCGTGTTGTCCCTGGAACAATCATCACAGATTACAATCTCAAAATCCTGAATGGTCTGATTGAGAATGGAATCCAGCTGAACTGGAAGATATTTTTCTCCGTTGTATGTAGCCATTGCCACTGAAATCATATTTGTTTCCTCAACTAGAAATTATACTTTGCCCACAATGAAAGCTTGTTGTTGTAAATATAACTCTTAATTTTTTCTGGTGAATCTTCATACAAGTAGAACTGGAATCTTGTAAGCTCATAGGATCCACCGACACGCAGGTTCTGATTCACGAAATAATCAGTTGAAAGGCCAAGCGTGATTGCAGTTCTCCATCTTTCACCATACTTAAACAAGGCCTCGTTGTCATAAATACTTTCGGGAATGGAAAGCCCAACTGCCTTGTTAAAGATATAGTTGGAATCATCAACATGGCGATGAAGGCTTATCATGGACGAGCCTTTCGGATAGAACAAGCGGAATCCAAGATACTGGCTGTTTCCGGCATATCCCGTGCCGGCACCAACAATCTGGCCCTTGTTTGTGTATCCCTGGGTAATATCATAGTGGAAATAGAATCCCGAATATCCGGACCAGAAGAAATAATCCTTGCTGAGCTCAAAATCACTGTGCTCAAAGATCAGCTCACCGTAAATCTTCTTTTCCTCAGATATTGAAAGCGTCTTCTTTGCACCAATAGTGTATGCAGAAGCATGGCTAGGATTAACTGACCAGAAACCAGACGGATGACCATCATCAATGGCAAACTCACCATAAACTTCAATTCCACCTGCAGGAATCACATAATCTGCAAATAAAGAAATTTTCTTGTCATCATCAACATTACCCAACTCCGGCGAAACAGGACTATAGAACGGGTTCATGTACTTGAGAGAAAAATTTCCCCAGTATGTTAGCATGGTTCTTGAGGCACCAACAGTAAATCCCTTCAGGAAAGACGGAGAATATGAAAGCATCATGGAGTTTACAAGTCTTTCATCATTATCAGAATTTGAATCAAAATAATCTGACTCATAGAGCTTGCCCATCCAGAGGCGAGCCTCAATGTCACCAAGATACCATCCAAGCTTAGGAATTGTAACTTTTGTCTTCCTGAGACCAACATCAACTTTCGGGAATCCGGCAGCATTGTTTGAAGACATGATCGGATTAAGCCATGCAGGTCCAAGCCAGACATTCTGGGTTCCAAAACCTGCTGTCAGGTTGTGCCATGTGTAGCGTATCTCACTGTCGCCCCAGTCAAAATTGTAGTATGCACTGTCACCAAAACGCTGAGGCATATCAATATAATATCCACCGCCGGAAAAATAACCGTACTCGCTTTCATAGACACTTTTCTTGTATGTGTAGTCCAGGTTCTGGCTGAATGTGAGCTGCGGCTTCAATGTTACCTCAAAGCCATATCCCTCAAGACGGGCACCTCCAGTCAGGGAAGAATTGAAACCCTTTCCCTGCCACAAGGCACTGTCATTCTGTCCGTATGGAACCTTTGTATTGAATGAATTGTACCAGTCAGGGCCATAGATTCTGTATGACAGATTCTGATTGATTCCACGTGTAAAAAAATTTTCCGAAGGATTTTCAGACTCAAAAAGAATATGACTTGTTCCAGTGTTTTGTTCGTTCCAGACATGGGATTCATCATTCAAAATCCATTTTGAATCACTCAATGTCCTGTATGACATAAAGGAACGGTCTGCAAGTCCCTGTATAGACAGAAAATCAAAATATTCTTCTTCCAATGACTTCAAGGTTTCCTGTGAAAAGACCGGATGAAGCATCATGGCCAATGCCGGCAGAAGGACTAAATTTTTAATGGTTGATTCTAATTTCATGTTTTCTATTATAGTAGAACCGGGCAGTTTTCTCAACAAAGACCCTGTTTCACGCAACAAATTCAAATTTATCAATTATTTTTCTTGACATGAACAGGAAATGGTGTTACTGTAAATAGAAACGTTACTACTAATAGTAACATACACAACGGAGGAAATTATGGACGAAATGAACATGGACGGAGAAAAAAGACAGCTTAAGACTGAAAAAAAATCAGGACTGCAGATTCGCGACCTTGTACTTGTGGCAATTCTTCTTGCAGCAGGTGCTGTCCTTAAGTTTTTTGTGGGATCATTCATCAACATTGGCGGAATGAAACCAAACTTCATCATTGCAATGTACTGCATGGCAATTGTACTCATCAGGCCTGGAATCATGGAGGCTGCAATCATTGGTATTCTTGCCGGAGCAATATGCCAGTTCTTCCCGGGCACACCATACCTGAACTTTGCATCTGAAATTGCAGGAACTCTTGCCATGGCTCTTATTATCCGCGTTCCGTTTCTTGAAGCAATCAAGCCTTTGTATTCAACTTTCCTGAGCACGGTAGTTTCAGGCGGATTGTACACAGTGCTTTTGATTTTCGTAATGAAAATGGACGTAAACACATTGAATGCATATATTCCCATTGTTCTGTGCACAGCTACAATTAACTGTATTATTGTCGAGCTTCTGTACTTTCCTCTCAAAAAAACATTAAAATAGAACATACAGAAAGCCCCGAAAAAAACAGTCAAAGCAATTGGGAAGGCTGACTGCAATTTCATCTTAAACCACAACAAAGGAAACCTTCAGCAACTTATCTGTTTTGATTTCTTACATAACAAAGAAAAAACAGGGTTTTACGAAGGTCACGCAATTATGATTCAGATTCAAAAACTAGGATTTTCTTACGACGGCTCAAAAAGTCCCGCACTCAAAAACATTTCCATGGATATAGAAGATGGAGATTTTCTAGGCATAATCGGAGCATCCGGGGCCGGAAAAACCACACTTAGCTGCGCCATAAACGGAATCATTCCACACCACTACAAGGGAGAATACTACGGCAAGGTTCTTGTCAACAAAAAAGATGTCTTTGACACAAACCCCTGCGACCTTGCCCTCGAAGCTGGAAGTGTATTTCAGGATGTGGAAAGCCAGATTACCAACACAGTCGTGGAAGATGAAATTCTTTTTGGACTTGAAAATTTTGGAATAGACAAATCAGAAATTTTCCAGCGTCTTGAATGGGCCATGAAAAAAACCGGAATCGAAAACCTGAGGGAAAGAGAAATCTCAAGTTTGTCTGGAGGCCAGAAGCAGAAAGTGGCCATTGCATCAATCATTGCACTGAGACCAAAAATTCTTGTTCTTGACGAACCAACAGGAGAACTTGATCCAGTTGCCAGCAGAAACATATTCTCAATTCTACGCGAGCTTAACGAAGATTACGGCATGACAATTATAGTTATCGAGCAGAAAATAATGCTTCTTGGTGAATACGCCAGGCACCTTGCCGTTATGGATAATGGAACTCTGCTGTACCACGGAAAAACCAGGGAAATTCTCATGCACTCGAAGAAACTTCTTGAACTTGGGGTAAATTGTCCGAGAGTTGTTACATTTTATGACGAGCTTGCAGAACTGGGAACAGTCAATAAAGAAAAAGATCAAATCTGCATAAACATAGAAGAAGCAAAAAAACTTGTGGAGAAAAAACTATGATTGAAGTAAAGAATCTTGTATTCGGTTACGGAAAGAAAAAAAACTTCCACAAAATTATCAATAATGTTTCCTTCACAATAAATGACGGTGAATTCGTTGCAATTGCCGGTGAAAACGGAGCTGGAAAATCAACTCTGTCAAAACTAATTTCAGGGCTCATAAAACCGGTTGAAGGATCAGTCACAATAAACTCTCTGGACACAAAAAAAACAAAGAACAGCATCATTGCAAGACAAATTGGTTTTCTATTCCAGAATCCGGACAGGCAGCTTTGCTGTTACACTGTGAAGGATGAAATTGCATTTGGACTAAAAGCCCTTCACTATGGATCTGAAAAGGAAATAGAAAAACGAACAAATGAAATAATCAGGGAATTCAATTTCACACCCCATGAGGAACCCTTTGCCCTGAGCCGTGGACAAAGACAGAGACTTGCCCTTGCTTCAATAATTGCAGTCAAACCAAAAATCATGATTCTTGATGAACCTACTACCGGACTTGACTACAAGGAATGCATGGAAATAATGGGAGAAATCAAGAAACTCAATCAGAAGGGATGCACTGTAATCATGGTGTGCCATGACATGGAACTTGTAATGGACTTTGCAGACCGAATGATTCTTCTTTCAAAAGGCGAAGTTTCAGCAGACGGAAAAACAGTTGAAATCATGCAGAACAGGGAACTTCTTGAAAAATCAAGTCTCCTTCCGCCTCAAATTGTCGGACTGTATCTTGAATTACAGAAAAACCATCCAGACCTGTTCCCCCATCAGACAAGCAGGGAAGCACTCACAGAAAAAGCTGTGGCAGCAATCATCGGAGGAAAAAAATGAAGGGGTTTCTAAGCTTCATTCCGGGAAATTCATTTTTCCATAATCTGAATCCAGTAACAAAATTGTTCTATTCAATGGCCATCTGCGCAGGATGTTTCATGTCAGACAAGTGGCAGGTTCTGCTGTTTCTTCTTGCCGTGGGAATTCTTTCGGGAATAGTCTCAGGTATTTGCCAGAGAACTTTCTCTCTTCTAAAGGGCCTTTTCAAGGTTTCAATTTTTCTTGTTACGCTACAGATTCTTTTAATAAGAACCGGAAACACAATTTGGACAATACCGCTAGTCAACCTGGCAATCACCGATAATGGAATCAACACATCAGCGGTTCTTGTTCTAAAGCTTTCAGGAGCAACTCTTCCCCTTGCACTTATGCTTTCTGTAACAAAACTGCAGGATCTTTCAAATGCCCTTGTTGACAAGCTGAGAATCCCATACAAGTATGCATTCACACTCACAACGGCCATCAAATTCATTCCAGTATTTGCAGAAGAAATGGCAGGAATCATTGAGGCCCAGACATCCAGGGGAATTACTCTGGACACAAAAAATCCATTCAAAAAGGTAGCATTGATTCTTCCACTGTGTGCTCCACTACTCGTTTCTTCAGTCAGAAAAACCAGTGCAACAGCAATTGCCGCAGACCTTAGGGGATTCAAGCTCAGAACCAGAAACAGCATCATAAAAAAGCAGGGCACAAAATTCATTGACGTGGTTTGCCTTGTTTTTTCCCTTCTGCTGATAGCAATTTCACTTGAAGCAAAATTTGCTCTTGTGGGAATCACCATTCCAGGACTCTAGCAACTTTCATCATTCATACTGAACAAAAAAAATGCCGGTAAAGAAAATTTACTTACCGGCATCTGTCATAAAAGATTTGTGCCGTCATGTTATCTGAACGGCATTTTTTTTACTTATTCTAGTCCTCAAGGCACTTGTCAAGTTCAGCAGAAATTGCTTCCTTATCAAGATTCTGACCAATAACACAAAGCTTGATCATTCTGTCGCCAACCTTTTCATCCCATTCGTCCTTGATCTTTGGATTGGCATCAAGAATCTTCTTCTGTTCCTTTGGATCACAGGCAGCAATCCACTGTCCTGAATAACCGGCCTGAATCTGACGACCTGAAGTCTCAAAAACCCAGGCCATTTCAGGTTCATCACCAAACCACATAAGACCCTTACAGCGAATAATGTTGCGAGGCCATTTGTTTGCAAATTCATCCAGTTTCTGACGGTTAAAAGGCTTTCTTCTATAATAAATGAAAGTTCCGATTCCATATTCGTCTTCACTTTCACCTTCATGCTTGTGCTCGTGATGATGGTGATGATGGCAATGTTCATCGCAGTGATGTCCTTCTTCACCATGGGCCGGATTATGATCATGTTCATGACCGTCATCATCATGGTGGTCATGATGCTCATGTTCTTCATGGTCATGGTGGTGTTCATGCTCGTCTTCAACTTCATCTTCCTCAAGATGCTTGCACCATCCTGCACTTGCATAAACAGTATCAAATTCAAATGAATTTGTTCCCATGATTTTTGAAACCTCAACATTACCATGATCAGTTTCAATAATGTTTACACCAGGGTGAAGAACCTCAATAACCTTTCTAACTTTCTTGAAATCTTCCTCAGAAACAAGGTCCTTCTTGTTGATTACAAGAGTTGAACAGAATTCAATCTGCTGAACCAGAAGGCTTTCAATATCTTCTTCGCCCATGTCATCTTTCTTCAAAAGCTTGTCTCCGCCTGCAAATTCATCAACAAGACGTGCAGCATCAACAACACCTACAACATTATCCAGCTTACCGTTCTTGATAAGTTCAAGTTCCTGTGCAATTGGCATTGGCTCACAAACACCAGAAGCTTCAATCATGATATAGTCAAACTTTCCGCTCTTAATGAGGTTCTCGATGTTCTTTACCATGTCGCTCTTGAGTGTGCAGCAAAGGCATCCGTTTGTCATAGGAACGATGCTTGTTGTGTCTGTAATCTTTGCTCCATCAGCAATAAGCTTTGCATCAACATTTACTTCACCTATATCATTAACGATTACGGCAACCTTATATCCTTCCTGATTTGAAAGGATTCTATTCATAAGTGTAGTCTTTCCGGCTCCAAGATAGCCACAAAGCAGTGTAATTGGTGTAATATTCTTTGCCATGATTTTCTCCAATAATTATATAGAAGATACTAAATTTTCAGAAAAAAAGCAAAATCAAAAATAGCCATATATGCAGAAAACAAAAAATATCTTGAAAAATATGATTTTTGACCGATAATATAAGCATGGGATAAGAATTTTTTTATTATCCCTGCTAATCAGGTATTCAATTTTGGAGAACTCCGCAAGGATTCCCCACTAGTATGGAGATTTTATGGAACTCAAACAGAAAAAAGGCAGACTCGTAGTAAAGCTCCTTCTTATCATCGCAGCAGCATTTGTTGCATTGAATGTAATACAGGTAGCTGTTATCTCACAGTACACAAAAAGCAAGATGGCTAATGTTGCTGAAACAAACTATCAGATGCTGACAAATGAATTCAGTGATTCGATTACTTCAACAATCGAAAAATATTATGCAGAACTGGCAACTTACACGAAAAATCATATCGTAAAAACAAAGGATCCTAAAAAAATCGTTGCATGGCTCAAGGAAAATTCTGACATCCGTCCAGATGACTTTGACTATGTTGCCTTCGTTGACAAGGATGGAAACTTTGACTCAGACATCAACACTCATACAGTTATCAAGGACCGTGACTACTTCCAGGCAATCATGGTTGACAAGAAAAACTTCTATGTGGACGATCCAGTTTCATCAAAGACCAGCGGAAAGACAGTTTTGCACATCTGCCGTCCTGTTGACGTAGATGGTGAAAGAATCGGATTTTTCACTGCAGTTATTCTTGTTGAACACATTCAGCACATTGTTGAGGGAAAGACTATCGGAAAAACTGGTGTAGCAACAATCTACTCATCAAAGAATGACCCCATCGGCACATCAGGTGATATGGAAACCATCAAGAAGTCAATGTCAAGGCCAGGAGAGGCACAGAGATTCGCAAGCAATGTTGGAAATCTCGGTGGAAAACAGGGAATCTTCTATTTGACTTTCGCTGAAGGAAAAAAGATGTTCATTTACAGCCCTGTAAAGAACACAAAATGGTACATCACAACAGCCATTGACCATGCAGAAGTAATTGAAGCATCTGATGCTACATCAAAACTTATCATCACATTCAGCATCATCACTGCAGTTGTCCTCATCATCATTATTGCTCTTGCAATCACATCTTCTATCAAACCTTTGATTGTTGTTGAAACGGCAATCAACGAAATTGCAACAGGTAATGCAGACCTCACAAAGCGCATCCAGCTCAAGGGAGCAAACAACAACGAAATCGGACGCGTGGTAGACGGATTCAACCAGTTTACTGCAAAGCTTCAGGAAATCGTCAAGGAACTCAAGTACTCTAAGCAGGAACTCACAACAACTGGTGGAGACCTTACAGCAAGTACACAGGACACAGCATCTTCAATCGAACAGATTATTGCAAACATCAACGCAATGGGTTCAAACATCAACCAGCAGTCAGACAGCGTTCACCAGACAGCAGGAGCCGTTAACGAAATTGCATCAAACATCGAGTCTCTCAACAGAATGATTGAAGCACAGACATCAAGCGTAACTCAGGCTTCTGCAGCTGTTGAAGAAATGATTGGAAACATCAACTCTGTAAACTCATCAGTTGGAAAGATGGCAGAATCATTCGAAATGCTCGAAAGAAAGGCACAGGATGGTGTTCAAAAGCAGGAAGACGTAAATGCCCGCATTGCAGTCATCGCAAGCGAAAGCGAAGCACTTCAGGAAGCAAACTCTGTTATTTCTTCTATTGCAGAACAGACAAACCTTCTTGCCATGAATGCCGCAATCGAAGCAGCTCATGCAGGTGAAGCAGGAAAGGGATTCAGTGTTGTTGCAGACGAAATCAGAAAGCTTTCAGAAACATCATCTGAACAGTCTAACACAATCGGTGAGCGTCTCCAGAAAATCACTGAAGGCATTGAAGAAATTGTCAGGGAATCAAAGAATGCATCTGAATCATTTGCAGCTGTTTCAAACGGAATGGGAGAAACAAGCAATCTTGTTATGGAAATCAAGAATGCTATGGAAGAGCAGGAAGAAGGATCTAAGCAGATTTCTGTTGCTCTCCATAACATGAACGACAGTTCTCTTCAGGTTAAGAATGCATCTGAAGAAATGTCAGAAGGAAACAAGGCAATTCTTACAGAAATCAAGAGTCTTCAGGAAGCTACATTCAGCATGAAGTCTGGAATGGAAGAGATGTCTGTAGGTGCAACAAAGATCAACGAAACTGGTGCTGCACTGTCAGGAATCTCTGATCAGATGGGAGCTGCAATCAACAAGATTGGAGAACAGGTAGACTTGTTCAAGGTATAATTAAGATTGAATACACTTCCCTCAGGGCATTGCCTTGAGGGATTTTTTTTGTCCAGATTTCAAAAGGGCATTCCAGGAGCAGGAACCTAAAGATTTCCATACTTTCCATAACATACAAATATCATTAGAATTATTATTCATGGAAAGCTCAGAATCAAATCAGCAGGAAGAAATCAAAGGAATTTGCTATGATTGCCTTCGACCACTAAAATCGTGCTACTGCAAGTATACGGCACCAGTTGAATCAGGGATCAAATTCGTTATTCTCATGCACCCAAAAGAAGCCAAGCATCAGAGAACGGGAACTGGTCGACTTGCACATCTGTGCCTTCCAGAAAGTGAAATCATAATGGGAATTGATTTTACCCATAACAAGAGACTGAACGACCTGTTGAAGGATCCCCAGTATTTTCCGGTAATGCTATACCCTGGCCCGGATGCATGGAACGTAAACAGAGAAGGTTTTGCAGAAAAACTCACAGACAAAAAACTTCTTGTTATCATCATTGACTCAACCTGGTTCTGCTCAAAGAAGATGATAAGGCTCAGCACAAACGTCAACACTCTTCCAAAATTTTCTTTTGCAAACCTTTACAAAAGCATTTTCACATTCAAGGAAGAACCTGAAGAATACTGCATTTCAACAATTGAATCCTGCTACTATCTGATAAAGGAAATGCAGGGCAAAGGGCTTTCACCAAAAGAAGCAGATCCAGAACCACTGATGAACGTTTTCAAGGCAATGATAAAATACCAGCTTGAAATGGAAAATAAGCGTGTTCTCGGCCTCATTCCAAACAGTCATGCAAAGGACCACAAGTACACAAAACTGAAGAACATTCCGGAATTCCTACAGAAATACACACCAAAAGAATTTGAAGAAAAGAAATAACAAATCGATCTATTTATTTTGTGTAAACTGATTTTGAATTTGCGCCACCAGGAGTTACCTTGTTCGTAACAATCCATGTGTCACGAGAATTTGGGAAAGGTTCACCAGACAGATACAACCCCTTATCATAGTCCGCCTGGATCTGTTCAACATTGATTCTTGAGTAGCTTCTTGAGGCTGCAGTTGCTGTTACGTAATCTGCACAAACAATATTTCCGGCATCAAAGCCACCCTGCCAGATTCCTGCATCCCATATTTTCTGCAAGTAGCGCTCACACGCACTGTTCCAGGATTTAAGGGAACTCTTGCCAAATATTACGGCATCAATTATTGATGAATCCTGGGAATTTCTTACGTAAACAACATCGTTGTCAGGAAAAACGGCATCAAGATTTTCAGACCACAAGTCTCTTGATGAGCTGGAATCAACATGAGTTGAAAGAAGAAGATTTGAATCAAGTTCACTTATCATTCCATCTTCAACAACTTTTTTTGTGTTTCCTTTTCTCATGTGAACCGTAACATAGTCACCTTTTTTTACATCACATGGAGGAATAACATATTTGGTTTTTGATCCATCACTTGCCGAGCAAATTTCAATTCCACTGAGATTCCCATCTTCCAGAACATAAAGTTCAACATATTCTCCCTTATGAACCTTGACCTTATTCACACTGGCAATTCCATAACAATTTCTAACTTCACTGAGTATGACCCTGGCCATATTGTCATTGTAACCAAGGAAAGGAATTGAGAAAGTCAGGGTGTTCCCCTTTTCATCACGAACAGTTCCCTCTGCAACATAGGTTTCACCCGTAACAGTTGAATCAGCAAACCGGAGCATTGCAGTTTTGGAATCATTTTCATATTCAGCTGAACAAATCCGGGAAAAAGTTTCACCGTCATTTTTTTTGAAGACATAAACATCAGAAACTGTTACATTTCTTGAAAAGTCAATTGTGACACAATTCGCCGAAGCTACACAGAAAGATTTAATCTTGGGAACGGAATAATCCCCATCAATCAAATCAACACCTTCAACTGTAGACCGGCATCCGGCTGGATTTAGACAGAGAAGCACCAGAATAACAAGGGTCACAGCCGGACACAAAAATGTCAGCACAAAATTTTTTACCTGTTTTTTCATTTTCACCTCATTAAGTACAGAAAAATCACGAACCTGCACCTTCTAAATAAATTGTTGTCGCTGGAAATTCAAAATGTAAAAAATTTGAGAATATCCCTTCATGAACAGACAATTACTTAACTATAAAAATACTTCCAGTCAGTCATCGAATGACAAAACCGCTAGCTAGCGTCGCTACACGCGCAAGCCGGCATGGAAACTATCATTCCGTCTTGCGAGTGTTTTTGCCATCCGATGCCTTCCTTCCCGTATTTTTATATAATTCTTTCCACTGTCCGTGAGGGGATATTCCCGAAAAAATTTGAAACCTGATTCAAGAAAATGTGTCAAATATAGTAGAATATAAAAACACGGAGATTACAAACATGGAATACAAGGAATATAGAGACGGTGATGCATTTATTTCACAGAAAAGAATTTATTTTGCTGATGCAAACCCTACTAAGGACATAAGCCTTCAGCAAATTATGAAAATTGCCTCAGATATTGCCGTTGAAGACTATAGGGAGCGCGGACTTTCAAGAGAATTTCTAGCTGAAAAGGGATATGCACTTCTTGTTTCAAGAAACTCTTTCAGAATCCACAAAAGGCCACAGGAAAACCAGGTAATACAAATTAAAACCTGGGAAGGAAAACCAGAGGCACTCCAGTTAAAGCGAGCCTATGAATTTCGGGACATAGAAGGAGAACTTCTCATAACCGGGAATTCAACATGGCTTGTTGTTGATCTTGCAAAGCGCAGAATGATTCCGACAAAAATGTTTACACTAAGGCCAACCCCGGAAAAAGAAATTTCAGTTGATTGTCTTGATCCTGCAAAAATTACTGCTCCAGATGGCATGGAACTTTTTGGAAAGCACAAGATTGTATACTCAGATCTGGACACAAACGGTCATACAACAAACTCCAGATACGCGGCTTTCATAGAAGATGTGATTCCTGAAGAATTCCGCAGCCTTAACTTAAAAGACATAAGGCTCAACTACTCAAAGGAAGCTGTCCTTGGCGAAGAACTCTATATCTACGGAATGATCAGTGAGGACAAAAAAACATTGACTATTATTGGAAAAATTGAGGACAAGGAAATTTCCTTTGAGTCACAATTGTTTTACTAAAAAAAATTAATCCGGCCGTTTTTTTACAGACATTTTCCTGAATATTACAAGATAGAATGATATCATGAGAGTGCCTGTCAAAACCCACGAGGCCGGGTAAACATTCATGAGCATTTCAAATGTGGGGATTTTTTTGAACACGACTAAAATCCATCCCATTCTGAAAAAACACGTGCAGACCAGAGTAATAATTGCAGGCGTTAGGGACCATCCCATTCCACGCAGGGCGCCTGCAGTAATTTCGTATGATGAAGTCATAAACTCAAGGGTCTCAACGTGCAAAAGCCTGATCAGGGCAAACTCAAGAGCTCCCGCATCATCAGTATAAATTCCGGCAAAGAACTTCTTGAATGAAACAAACAGTACACATAGAATTCCAGAGCCCACAACAGAACAGATCATGCACAGCTTGAAAATTTTTCTGCACCTGGACATATTTCCCGCACCAAAATTCTGGCTTGTAAATGAAACACAAGTCTGGTAAAAAGCATTCACTACAAAATAAGAATAGTACTCATAGTTGAGGGCTGCCGCACTTCCTGCAGAGGCAACTTCTCCAAAAGAATTTATTGCACTCAGAATAACAGTGTTTGAAAATGAAAAGACCATTCCCTGAACACCCGCCGGCACTCCAATTCTAATCATATTCCACAAGACATTTCCATCAATGCAGAGTTTTCTGAAATCAAATTTGAATTCATCAGTTTGTTTCATCAGGTAAAAAACCAAAAGAAGGGCACTAATTGCATTTGAAATAAATGTTGCAAGTCCAACGCCTTCAACACCCATGTGAAACACAATTACAAAAAGAAGATTCAAAAGAACATTTGTTACACCAGAAGCAAAAAGAGCATAAAGAGGAACCTTTGTGTTTCCCTTACTTCGAAGAACAGCTGATGCAAAATTGTAAACCATTATAAAAGGCATTCCCAGAAAATACAGCTTAAGATAAACCACAGCCAGAGGAAGAACATTTTCCGGAGTATTTGCAAGAACCAGAAGTTTCTCTGAGACAACCATTCCAAAAAAAATCAGGAAAATTCCGCTCACAAGTGAAACAAGAATTATAGTATGAAGGGCGCGAGGAATACGATCCTTTCTACCCTGCCCGATAAGATTTGCAACAACAACATTGGCACCAAGTGAAAGCCCGAGAAAAACATTAATAATCAGATTTATGACCGGAGCATTTGAGCCTACCGCTGCAAGAGCACTTTTTCCAACATAGTGCCCAACGATTGCAGTGTCAGCTGAATTAAAAAGCTGCTGGAGAATGCTGGATGCTGCCAGAGGAAGCGCAAATAAAATCAGCTTGCCAAGAAGAGGTCCAGACGTCATTTCAATTTCTCTGTTGTTTGCCATGGCTAAATTATAGAATTAAGCAATAAATTATGCTATATTTTTTCAAAACTTATGGATTCAATATTTTGAAAAAAAAATCCTTAAACATATATTCTGGTACAAAAAATTATGCGTAATAGACTTGATTCATTATTTGGAAATGCGGCTTTCTACAAAAAAGTTGCAGTAATCGGATTACCAATTGTTATTCAAAATACAATCACAAATTTCGTTGAGCTTCTGGACAATGTAATGGTTGGAAGAACAGGAACAGATCCAATGAATGCAGTAAGCATTGTTGTTCAGTTGATTTTTGTATTCAATCTTTGTGTGTGGGGATTTTGCTGCGGTGCCGGAATTTTCACTGCTCAATTCTACGGAAAGCAGGATCACAAGGGAGTTCAACATACATTCAGGGCAAAATTCTACATAGCAGGAGCCATCACTCTTGCATTTGCAATTTTCTTCCATTACAAGGCAGACTATTTCCTCATGAAATTCATTCACCAGTCAAATGATATCGGAAATCCGGAAGCCACTCTTGCCTACGCAAAGCAATATCTTTCCATAATGATTGTTGCAATGATTCCCTTTGCAATTTCACAAGCTTACACCAACACACTGAGAGATATTGGAGAAACAAGAATTCCCATGATTGCTGGAATTTGTGCAGTTGTTGTGAACCTCTCGTTAAACTACATTCTTATTTTTGGAAATTTTGGTGCACCTAAAATGGGAATCATGGGAGCTGCAATTGCAACCTGTGTTTCAAGATTTGTTGAAAACATAATAGTTATATCATGGACTCACTCTCATCCGGACAGATGCAGGTTCATTGTGGGAGCCTATTCTTCGCCAAAAATTCCACCACGCCTCATGAAAGAAATTCTCATAAAGGGACTTCCCCTTGGAGCAAATGAAACTTTCTGGGCACTTGGAATCACAATGCTGAACCAGAATTTTTCTTTGCGCGGACTTGACGTAATTGGAGCAATAAGCATAACTTCAACCATTGCAAATCTTTTCAATGTAGTTCTGTTTGCCAATGGTGAATCAATATCAATTATTGTTGGACACCTGCTAGGAGCAAATGAAATCAAAGAAGCAAAAAAATCTGCAACAAGAATGATTTCACTTTCATTCTTTTCTTATCTGATTCTTTGCCTTATTTTGATTCTCTGCAGAAATGCATTTCCGGCAATATACAACACGGATCAAAAAATAAAGGAACTTGCCTCAATATTTATTTTTCAAACTGCCATATTCCTGCCAGTAAATGCACTTATTCACAATTGTTACTTTACAGTCAGAACCGGAGGAAAAACTTTTATCACATTCCTTTTTGACAGTGTATTCACATGGGTATTTCTCGTGCCGTCAGCATTTATTCTTGTCAGATACACAAACCTTTCAATAATAACAATCTACCTGCTGATTAAGTGCTGGGACCTGCTCAAGGCTGCAATCGGTCTTCTTCTTGTACATAAGGGAGTTTGGCTCAACTGCATGGTTCAGGAAAAATCCTGATAACAAAAAAAGCTGTCCGCTGCAAGGGGTCTTTTGCAACAGACAGCCAGATCTATTGTCACGCCTCAAGAGCGCAACTAACTAATTTAAATCCTGCAAAGTGTCTAACAACACTTTGCCATTCCCCTACTCTGAATCCTGAAGGGCATGGAACAACTGCTTTGCAGTTGTTCTCGAGTTTATGTTCGGCCGCAGTCCGCGTCCGTTTCGCTTCACGAAACCACATAAACTCGATGGTTTTAACTATTTGTCCTGCAAAGCATCATAGCCAGACTCGCCTGTGCGAATTTTGATTACATCGTTGATTTCGTATACGAAGATCTTTCCATCACCAATATGACCTGTGTACAAAGCCTTCTTTGCAGCTTCAACAACTTCCTTTACAGGAATCTTTGCAACTACAATTTCAACTTTGATCTTTGGAAGGAGCTGAATGTCAACTGGAACACCACGATAGTATTCGCTGGCACCCTTCTGCATTCCACATCCCATTACATTAACAACAGTCATTCCAGTTACACCGATTGAGTTCATTGCAAACTTGAGTGCGTTGAACTTGTTCTGACGTGTAATGATTACAACCTTGTGAATTGTACTATCTTTAGAACTTGGTGTTGTAGCAGGAACAACAACAGGAACAGCCTGGTCAATACTGATTCCGGCTTCTTCTGCTTCTGCAACTTCTTCTGAAGAATACTGAACAGAAATACCTGCATAAGAAGACTGAATACCATGTTCAAGCTTATCAAGACCAAGGATTTCTTCTTCTGCTGTTACGCGAAGTCCCAGTGTCTTTTTTATGATGAAGAACACAATGGTCATTGTCACGGCTGTATAAAGAGCTACAGAAACAAAACCTGTAAGCTGAAGTCCAAGCTGAGTGAATCCGCCGCCGTAGAACACACCGGCACCAATTTCAGATGCACCAGGAACATTTGGATTTGCAAAAAGTCCTACTGCAATTGTTCCCCAGATACCGTTGAGACAGTGAACTGCAACAGCACCTACTGGGTCATCGATGTGAAGTACATTGTCAAGGAACCATACGCCGAAGACTACAAGAAGACCAGCAACAATACCGATGATTGCGGCACCAGATGCATCTGTAACATCACAAGGAGCTGTGATTGCAACAAGACCTGCCAATGATGCGTTGAGACACATTGAAACATCAGGCTTCTTATATTTGATCCATGTAAAAATCATACATGTAACTGTTGCGATTGCAGGAGCTACAGTTGTTGTAAGGAAGATTGAAGCAAGCTGATCAAGGGAAGTAGCAGCTGCACCGTTAAATCCGTACCAACCGAACCAGAGGATGAAACATCCGAGTGCACCCATTGGAAGGTTGTGTCCAGGGAAAGCATTTACCTTAACGATTTTTCCTGTTGAATCCTTTTCAAATTTTCCAAGACGAGGGCCGAGCATTTTTGCACCGATAAGGGCAGAAATACCACCAACCATGTGGATTGCACAGCTACCGGCAAAATCATGGAATCCCATCTGTGAAAGCCATCCGCCGCCCCAGATCCAGTGTGCTTCGATAGGATAGATCAATCCTGAAATGACTGCTGAATAAACACAGTATGAAAGAAACTTTGTGCGTTCTGCCATGGCACCAGAAACGATTGTTGCTGTTGTTGCGCAGAACACAAGGTTGAACACAAAGTTTGACCAGTCAAAGTTTGCGTATGAACCAAAAAGGTCAAATCCAGGTTTACCGATAAGACCTGCAACATCTTCTCCAAGAAGAAGGCTGAAACCAATGATCATGAACGTTACTGTACCGATACAGAAGTCCATGAGGTTTTTCATGATAATATTACCGGCATTCTTTGCACGAGTAAAACCTGTTTCAACCATTGCAAATCCGGCCTGCATCCAGAATACCAGTGCAGCACCGATGAGGAACCAGACTCCAAAGAGCTGGCTTGACATAGCAGACATTACTTCTTCCATAATTATTGACCTCCAGAAGAAAAAAAATGGCGTACACTTCCCGAATTCACAAGAACCTGCATGCAAGAATTCCTGTATCCAGAGAAATGTACGCCATTGTACAAAATAAAAAAAAGCCACCAACGGCATTGCCATCAGTGACTTCATTGTCAGTTATGATTTAGTTATATAGTTTGTTGATGAATTAGTCAATAAACCCATAATATGAAGTTCCGAAATTTACAAAATCAATACTCACCATCCCTTGAATATTCATCCTCGCTAAGTTCAGAGAAAGTAAAAACGGGTCCTGAAGAGTTGGCATTTGGATTATCAAAGTTGAAATTTGTAAATTCACAGATATCCGTTATGGCAAATGATGCAAGGTCAACTGATACAGCTCTTGAATGGAATTTCATTCCGCCATTGATTTTTTTCTTATCATCAGCAAGCCAGACATTAAGTCCGAAGTCAGCAACAACAAGTTCCTTTGGTTTTACTGCAATAAAGCGCATTGGTCCAAGAAAGGAATTTGAAAAATCCCCGACTTCCGGTATATATGCATTGAGCTTTTTGCAAGGATAATAATACGAATCCAAATCAGGAATCAGTCCTGAAGGAAGTGTCATTACCTTTGGATTTTTAGTCCAGCCAAGAATTTTTTCCATGTTCAGCACATTACCAGCAGTTGAATATTTTATGATGGCACCACGACTGTAAGCCCAATATTCACCTGTAGTAATATCTTCGGAATCAAAAACGTAATAATGATTGTTATCCTGACAATAATCACGAACAAGAACATAAAGGTTGCCATCATACATTACCTGCATGTCAGTAATTTCAAAATGATATGAAGGAGATATTCCAGGAACTGAAACATGGACAGCATTTCCTGCCTTTCTAAGATTTCCGCTTTCTTCTGCGATATATGTCTGAATCATCAATTCATAATTTCTATTATTATAGGCAACATAAACCCTGTCATCCTTTGCCGCAATACAATACAAATTCTGTAATGAATCTGGAAAATCTCCAGAACCGGTACACTCAGTAGTGGCAGCCACATTGAATTCCTTACTTGTCAGTGCGAAGTATTTGATCTTATTATCATCAGTCTTCCCAAAGCACCAGACCCTGTCATTAACATCTTCGTAATAGACATCGAAAGTCTCTGGACAATCAGAAATGCTGACAACCTTGCCATCACTTCTTGAACAAGGTGCGGCGTATGTACTGTAATAGAATGAATCCTTTGCAACTGTGAAAATCAGAGATTCAGTAATTTCAGTTCCTTTCAGCATTGAAGAAGGACTGATGGAAGCAGCAAAATCTTCAACTTCCGGGATTACATATTCTAGTCCGGATTCGGAACGCCCAAACAGATAGTAGTTTGAATCAAGAATTGAAGAGCCCAGCTTCATTCCATAAAGCATGTGTGCAGTAATCTCAACAAGCTCGCTGGAATTAGCACGAACTGTGACCTTTCTGGATCCGGAAGCAAATGCAATATGATTGACTGCAAAAACCGTAACGTCAAGATCATAGTCTCCTACGGGAATGTTGTCAAAGGAAACGATGGTTCCCGCATAACCAATTTCAGAACGGTTTATGCCGACTCCTTTTAAGTTCAATTCAAAATAACTTGCGGCTTCTTCATTGAATACAAATGCCCCGCGGGAATTACCTGGCAGAGCTACACGAACAGAACCCGAAGAATCTCCCTCTACCACACATGATGAAAACTCAAAAGCAGAAAAAAGAACAAGCAAAAAAACTGCGAAAAAAGAAAAGATTTTTTTCATAAAACATCTCCAAAACAAAATTTTCTATACTTTGAATATAACAAAGACACTGAAACCTTTCAACATTTTATTTCTTACTGCTGGTTTCAATCCATTGTCTTTCAACTTTTCCAACAAAATCCGATCCCCAGTAATCGCACAAAATTTTTCTTGCACTGGTCCTAAGCCCGTCATCAGTAATTGTACGATGCATTATTTCAATCAGCTTCCCAAGACTTGCCAGGCAGGATTCCCTTACAGCATTTGCTGACTCCTCACTAAAGCAGCCAGGATTATCTTTTATGAACATGGACAAAATGGAATAGACACTGGCAGACGAACAGATTCTTGCCCATTTAGCAAGATCAACTTCAGATTCAATTTTTTTGACATTTGTGACGCCATTGAAAAATGAATACACATAATGAGTCTCATTGAGCAAAGTGAGTTTTTTTGCAAACACACAGCACAAGACAAAAATAAGAAAATCCTCAGCCATAGTGCATTCAGTAAAGGGTATGCAGGACAATGCCTTCTCATAGACTGATTTCTTTATCATCTTTGTCCAGAGATAGCTTCCGAAAGTTTTTTTCATGAGAAGCTCATGAACTATCTTGCTTCCGGCAAAAGATTGATCCGGTTTTGGGGCAACAATCTTTTCCATGGTTTCAAGAATATCAGTTCTTGCAGATGAATCCCTGACCACAATGCGGGCCCCGAACTCAAGAATATCGCACTCATTTTTTTCTGCAGCCTCATACAATCTTGAAATGGAATGAGGACTTTCAAAAACATCGTCACTGTCCAGGCTGACAATATACTTGCCGCAAGACTTAGTCACACACTCCCGCCTTGTTTCAAGAATTCCCAGGTTTGAAGAATGCTCAATCACGGTATGGGGTATCTTATGTTCCCTGAAGAATTTTTTTGCTATCTGCCTGAAGCTGTTATTGTTTTCATCACTTCCAGTGGAGGCATCGCTTATAAGTATAATCTCAAGATTCTCAAAATCCTGGCATGCCACAGAATCCAGGGCCATGCGGAGTGTCTTTTCCGAGTTGAACACGGGAATATTCACAGACACAAGAATTTCTTTCTTTATTTTTTTTCTGAATATGCTCACGATAATATTATGCAATTTATGGCACGCAATGAACAGAGTAAAAACTGAGATTCAGTAAAACATTCATCACAGTAAAACAAAAAAGGCTGCCTCCATTTTTGAAGACAGCCCTGAGTGCTATTTACAGACTACAAATTAAACTCTGAACAAGAGATCTTCGTAGCATGGGAATGGCTTGTATTCTTCACCGATCAAAGGTTCAATCTGATCTGCTACTGCACGAGCTTCTGCCATTGCAGGAATAACTGAATCAACATATGCACGTGCAACAGCCATACAGTCACCTGCTGACTTTGCAGAAAGGTGCTTTGATGTCAATTCATCAGCCTTAACAGACAATTCATTTACAAGACCATCAAGTTTTGAAAGGAGTGAAGACTGAGAAGAAGCCTTTGCTCCAGGAACAACTGACTTAAGGTCAATTACAGACTTAGAAACAGCATCCATGTACTTGTATGCAGAAGGAAGAATATCCTTGCTGATCATTTCAAGCATTGTGTTAACTTCAATGTTCAAAATCTGACTGTACTTTTCAAGTTTTGTTTCATAGTGAGCTTCCATTTCCTGCTTAGAGTAAACTCCAAGTGATGTATAAAGCTCAACGTTCTTTGCATCCATGTAGTGTGCCATTGCATCTGGAGTTGTCTTGAGTTCCATGAGACCACGCTTTGCTGCCTCTGTCTTCCATGACTCATCGTAACCGTTTCCGTTGAATACGATTCTCCAGTGTGCCTTAACTTCTCTTTCAATGAGGGAGTTCAATGCCTTTTCGAAATCTGAAGCCTTTTCAAGTTCATCAGCATACTGCTTGAGTGTATATGCAACAATTGAGTTCAATGTTGTGTTTGGACCAGCGATTGAAAGTGCTGAACCACATGAACGGAACTCGAACTTGTTACCTGTGAAGGCAAATGGTGAAGTTCTGTTGCGGTCTGTTGAATCCTTTGGAATTGCAGGAAGAACATCTGCACCAATTGTCATCTTAGATGACTTGTCATTTGCATAAGGTTTTCCGTCCTTGATTGCTTCAAGAACCTTGTAAAGTTCATCTCCAAGGTATACGGAAATGATTGCTGGAGGAGCTTCGTTGGCTCCAAGACGATGGTCGTTTCCAGCAGATGCTACAGAAATGCGCAGGAGATCCTGGTTCTCATCTACCGACTTGAGAATTGCAGTAAGGAACAAAAGGAACTGTGCGTTGCTTTCCGGTGTCTTTCCAGGTTCAAGAAGGTTTTCGCCTTCGTTTGTAGACATAGACCAGTTGTTGTGCTTGCCTGATCCATTAACGCCTGCAAATGGCTTTTCGTGGAGAAGACATTCAAGACCGTGTCTCTTTGCAACCTTCTTCATTACCTCCATTGCCAGCTGGTTCTGGTCAACAGAAAGGTTTGTTGTGCTGAAAATAGGAGCCATTTCGTGCTGGGCTGGAGCAACTTCGTTATGTTCTGTCTTTGAAAGAATTCCGTACTTCCAGAGAGTTTCGTTAAGATCTTCCATATACTTAACAATTCTTGGGTTGAGAGCTGCAAAGTACTGGTCTTCCATTTCCTGACCCTTTGAAGGCTTAGCACCAAACAAAGTGCGTCCTGTCATGCGAAGGTCCTTGCGCTGTGACCAGAGTTCATGATCAACAATGAAGTATTCCTGTTCAGGACCAACTGTTGTTGCAACACGGCTTACATTCTTTCCAAAGAGCTTGAGAATACGCTTTGCCTGAACGTTCAATGCATCCATAGATCTGAGCAAAGGTGTCTTCTTGTCAAGTGCTTCACCTGTATAAGAACAGAATGCTGTAGGAATACAAAGTGTGTGTTCCTTGATAAATGGATATGATGTTGGATCCCATACTGTATATCCGCGGGCTTCGAATGTTGCACGGTGTCCACCATTAGGAAAAGATGATGCATCAGGTTCACCCTTTACCAGTTCCTTTCCGCTGAATGACATGATTACTGTTCCGTCATCCTGTGGATTAATGAAGGAGTCATGCTTTTCTGCCGTAACGCCAGTCAATGGCTGGAACCAGTGAGCAAAGTGAGTTGCACCATTTTCAATGGCCCATTCTTTCATGGCATGAGCAACAACATTTGCAACTTCAAGCTGAAGTGGCTCACCGTCATCAAGAGTTTTCTTGAGAGCCTTGAAAGTTTCCTTAGGCAAGCGGTCCTTCATAGTCTTCTGATTGAAAACCATGCTTCCAAACAATTCTGGTACATTTACTGACATATTCTACCTCCGAGTAAAATAAAAAAAGGCGACGTAATTACTCCTTCTGAAAATCAGATTTACAAAAAGAATAATTACATCGCCTTTGACGTAACGCCTGCAATATATATTCAAAAAAAAAAATGTCAAGCAAAAAAATTGTAATTTTTCCCGACTTTCTTTTGCGTTTCTTTCTGAATTGAACAAAGACCATAAAATCATTATAATGGCCGCAAATATCAATCATTTCTTAAAAGAGGACACTATGGCATATTTTTATGAAGAGCCTTCTCACACATTCGGTGAGTATCTGTTGATTCCTGGATATACTAGTGAAGACTGCATCCCGGATAATGTTTCACTCAAGACACCTGTTGTTCGCTACAACAAGAAGGCGGGAGAGAAACCTGCTCTTTCTATGAATATTCCAATGGTCAGTGCCGTAATGCAGTCTGTTTCAGATGACAGGCTTGCCATTGCACTTGCAAAGGAAGGCGGAATCAGCTTTATCTTCGGTTCACAGACAATCGAAAACCAGGCAGCAATGGTTGCACGCGTTAAGGCATACAAGGCAGGATTCGTAACATCAGACTCAAACATCAGGCCAGATCAGACTATCAAAGAAGTTGTTGCACTTATTGAAAAGACTGGACACAGCACAATCGCAGTTACAAGCGACGGAACTGCACACGGAAAACTCGAGGGAATCATTACAGAACGCGACTACAGAATTGACCATGTTGATTCAAATGCAAAGGTCAGCGAATACATGACTCCATTCTCAAAGCTTGTCACGGGAAAAGATGGAATTTCACTTTCAGAAGCAAACGACCTTATCTGGGCACACAAAGTAAATCAGCTTCCAGTAATTGATTCAAAGGGAAACCTGGTTTCAATGGTATTCAGAAAGGACTTCGACAATCACCAGGTTTATCCAAATGAAAACCTTGACTCACAGCACAGATATATCGTAGGTGCCGGTATCAATACACGCGACTACATGGACCGTGTTCCAGCACTTATTGATGCAGGCGTTGACATTCTTTGTCTTGACTCTTCTGAAGGTTATTCATGCTGGCAGGGTAAGGCTCTCAAGGATATTCATGCAAAATGGCCTAATGCAAAGGTAGGTGCCGGAAACGTTGTTGACCGAGAAGGATTCATGTACCTTGCTGAACAGGGTGCAGACTTCGTTAAGATTGGTATTGGTGGCGGATCAATCTGTATCACTCGCGAAACAAAGGGTATTGGTCGTGGACAGGCTACGGCAACTATTGAAGTAGCAAGAGCCCGCGATGAATATTACGCAAAGACTGGTATCTACATTCCAATATGTTCTGATGGTGGCATTGTTCATGATTACCACATCACTCTTGCCCTTGCTATGGGAGCAGACTTCGTAATGCAGGGACGCTATTTTGCCCGCTTTGAAGAATCTCCAACAGAAAAGCTCATCATCAACGGAAGCTATGTAAAGGAATACTGGGGAGAAGGTTCAAACCGTGCAAGAAACTGGCAGCGCTATGACGTTGGCGGAAAGAAGAGCATGGCATTCGAGGAAGGTGTAGATTCATACGTACCATACGCAGGACACCTCCACGATGGAATTGCTCTCACAACAAGCAAGATCATTCACACAATGTGTAACTGTGGAGCCCTTTCAATTCCTGAACTCCAGGAAAAAGCAAAGATTACCCTCGTAAGCCAGACAACAATCAGTGAAGGTTCGGCTCACGACGTAACAGTAAGAAACACAAGCATTCACAGCTGATTTTGCTGAACACAGCAAGCAGGGTTGCCTCAACCGCATTCCCTGCTTATTTTTTTGCAATTATTTTTTGACTGCATCTGGCGCTGAATGCATCTCGTGCAGTCAGGAGGATTTTATATGAACGTTGTAATCATCGGTGCCCAGTGGGGAGATGAAGGAAAAGGTAAGATTGTTGACTACCTTGCAGAAGATGCCAAGTATGTAGTTCGCTATTCAGGCGGACCAAACGCTGGACATACAATTGTTGTAGACGGAAAGCAGTTTGCACTCCATCAGGTTCCAAGCGGAATCCTTTACAAGGACAAGACTGTATTTCTTGGAAGCGGAATGGTAATTGATGCAGAAGCTCTCTTCAACGAACTCCAGATGCTTAAGGACAACGGAATCGACTGGGAAGGCCGCGTATTCATTTCTGACCGCGCACAGCTAATCCTTCCTAAGTACAGGACAATGGACAAGGAACGCGATGCACAACGCAAGCGCCCTATCGGAACAACAGGACGTGGAATGGGTATTGCTTATGCGGAAAAAGCTCATCGCGATGGTGTTCGTCTTGCTGACCTTGACTGGGCAGACAAAATGGCTGAGTTTGACGGCGAAGATCTTGAATACATAAACAAGTACAAGGACCAGCTTCTTTCCATGAGAGTTGACCTTGTTGCAAAGATGCATGAATTCAGAAAGGACAATATTCTTTTTGAAGGTGCTCAGGGTGCAATGCTTGATATTGACTCAGGTACATATCCATTCGTATCTTCAGGAACTTCCTGTGCAGCAGGTGCATGTACAGGTTCTGGAATCGGACCTCACCAGATTGACAAAATCCTTGGTGTTTTCAAGGCATACCAGACTCGCGTAGGAAACGGACCAATGCCAACAGAATTCAACAACGAAAGCGAAGGTGAACTCTGCCAGTATGTTCGCGACACAGGACGTGAATACGGAGTTACAACAGGACGCGCTCGCCGCTGCGGTTACCTTGACCTGGTAGCACTCCGCTATGCATGCCGCTTCAACAGCATGGACGGTCTTGTTCTCACACATCTTGATATATACGATGCAATGGATCAGATTGAAGCTTGTGTGGCATACGAAATCGACGGAAAGATTGTTACAGACTTCCCTGCAAACGTTGATATGCTCAACAAAGCAAAGCCAGTTCTTGAAAAATTTAAGGGATGGAAGACATCACTCAAGGAAATCAAGAAGTATTCCAAGCTTCCAAAGAATGCCCGCAACTACATTGAATTTATCGAAGCATTCACAGAAACTCCAGTTTCAATTATTAGTGTTGGATACGAAAGAAACGAAACTTTCATCCGCAAGAATCCGTGGAAGTAAAAAACTAACTTATTTTACTTCTCAACGTCATAAAGTCAGGTCAGTTTTTCCAGTTCTTTAATGATGGAAAACCCTGGCCTTATCAATCCCCTGGAACTAAGACAATTTCAGTTTCAGGGGATTATTTTTTGTGGCGGACACGCCATTGGCCTGCTTGTGTTACAAGAAAAAATCCATCAACAAATATTTCTCCTCTAAAAATTTTCGCAACATAATTAAGTCGGAGGACATTAAACTCGGAGGATATTTTTTTATGAAATTAATTATAAGGAGCAACAAGTAAAAATGTTAAATACATCAAGAATTGATTTTTGTGATTTCTTAAAAAAGGAATATGAAAATAAAACAGGATTTTTCAGTATATTAGTTTTATTAGATTATAATTTTGATAGTCGGGATAATGTTAATTCTATGTACAAAGGGTATTGGAAATCTTTAAGTAAATTTTTCAAAGATAAGAAATGTAGTTTACATTTGGGAATAAAAAATTCACTTAATGAAACTAATACAATACGAGTATTAGTTAATCAATATCAATATTTGACAGAATAGCCTTTGTTGTAGTATGTTTTAAGCGGAGATAGTATATATGACTACAATATCTGCAAAAATTGAAAATGAAGATAAAACTCATTTTGAAAGTATTATAAACTCATTAGGATTAAATGTTACATCCGCAATAACAGCCTTTGTAAAAGCAACTATCAGAGAAAATGGAATTCCTTTTGCATTAAAAGTAACTGATGATCCATATATCTATTCAGAAGAAAACATGAAATATCTTCGACAAGGAATTGCTCAAATAGAATCAGGAAAAGGACAGGTTCATGAATTAAAAGAGAGCCTATAATGTTAAAAATATGGGCAGATGTTGCTTGGGATGATTACTGCAACTTCTTCGAATTAAATCAGAAAAAGCTAATAAAAATGGTTCATGACCTTATCAAAGATATTGAACGTAATGGTGTGGATAAAGGTCGTGGACAACCAGAACCATTAAAATATGAACTTACCGGTTATTGGAGCCGAAGAATAGATTTAGCTAACCGTCTTGTATATAAAGTCGATGGAGACAAAGTGTATATAGTTCAGTGTGGTACTCATTATCATCAAGAAAAATAGAACCTAACATTGTTTTCAAAGCAGACGGCAAATTAAGCCCGCTGCGGTACAACCCATTGTTATGTGGATTGCCCAGTGCGCCACTTTCGTTGAAAGTAAAATCTCCAGCACATTTTCCTGGTCTTTTATTTATTCTGCCGGTGATGAATGTTATGTATTCGTCACTGTACTCAATAATGTCAATAATGAAAATCATTCAGATGATATAAGATTGCCAACACTTTAGACAGCTGCACTATTTGGAAAGCAGCCAAAATGTTGCAATGATTTTACAAACTGCAGTGGTCTTATGAATCACTGGAAGTAAATTTAGTTTAGCAAGTTTTTTAAGATTTCCCTTATTTGCTCTGCAATTAGTTTTGAAGCATCGTCTATGATTTTGTTCCTGTCCAAGACACGTTCTTCGTCCAATGATTTTAATAAATAGTACGAAGGAATTTCGAGAATTGAAGCAATCTGCTCAATCATTGAAAGCGGCGGAATACTCTTTTTGCCTTCAATCATGTTTATGTAGTTAATGTTTTTGTCCAGCTTTGCAGAAAGTTTTTCCTGTGATAATTTAGCTCTTTGCCTGTAAAATCTTAGATTTGTCCGAAAGATTTCTTCCAAAATTTTATCAAAAAGAAGATTGAAGAGGGGTATTCTGTTGAAGATGAAGAGCAGAGAAGACTTCTTGAAGAAGCAGGTATACATTTTTCTTCTGCGTCAAATTTCTCGTCATCATCAGAATCTTCTTCCCGTGTTCAAAAAGATATTACCGCAGAACTTGAAAAACTTGCATCTCTAAAAGAAAAAGGTATTTTAAGTGATGAAGAGTTTGCTGCTCAGAAAGCGAAAATCTTATCAATGATGTAAACTTTTATATCCCGCAAGTATGTTGTGCTTGTGGGATTTTTTTTATGAACAAAAATGTGATTAAACATAGATAAATTTCAAATCATGGACAATGCAAGTCAGGCGAATTTGTGGTTAACTATCTTGTATGGTGCTACCACATTGAACGGCAGAATCTTGCAGTTTCAGATGGTAGTCATTGTTTTTATTCTGGAGAGGAATTAAAAAAAGGTGGAATGTTTTTACGTTCTTCATTTGTAATTCAAGGACTGGTATCATACACGTGATTCTGAGTTGAATGATTAAAGAGATTAAATGAAAATCGTTGGAGGATTATTTGGCTAAAAATGAAATTGGAAAGAAAGGAAGAGCAACTCCTGCTTCTTACAACAAGAAGGATTTCAGTTCAAGAACTGCTGCCAATGTAACAGACATTCATAGAGAAACCTATGAACCATTCAAAACTACAGTTGAAGATATCCATTCTGAAACAGTTGTTACTGAAACGTCTTCAGTAAGAGCAAATAAGTTTTGCAGGAGAATATAATGCCAGAAACTACAACTACTACTTCAAAAAAAGTTGTAACGGAAAAAACAGAATAAAGATTTGAAATCAGACAAATAGACTTTAGTTTTCTTTCGATTTTAGCAGTGAATAGAAGAAATTTTGTTCACTGCTTTTTTATTTAAGTAATCAAAAATATAGTGTATAATAAAGTAAATAATTATTGGGGGTAATTATGGAAATAGAAATGTTAGTAGAACAAATTCGTACAATGCCTCAAGAATGTTTGATTGAAGTTCAGAATTATGTTAATTATGTTTTATATCGTTATAATCAAACTTCTGAAAAAAAAGAAAATAGCAATTTATCAAAGCATTTTGGTTCTGTAAAATTTCATCGTGACGCAATGGAAATTCAAAAGGAAATGCGTGATGAATGGAATTGATTTTATCGCTGATACAAATGCATTGATTTATTTTCTTGATGGAAATTCTTGTATGTTGCCTTATGCAACAAAGAAATTGGGATTTTCAATTATTTCAGAGATGGAACTTTTATCTTTTTCAGGAATTACACAAGAAGAAGAAATAGGTGTAAAAACATTACTTTCCGACTGTAGTAAATTTCATTTGACGGAAGAAATAAAAGATAAAACTATTGAAATTCGTAGAAAATACAAAACAAAACTGCCAGATGCCGTAGTTGCAGCAACAGCAATTGTAAATAAATTACCTCTAATTTCGGCTGATAAAGGTTTCAAGCAGATTTCAGAATTAAATTTGATTTTAATTGTTCCTGTTATAGAATAAGCCAGCCTAACACCGTTTTCAAAGCAGACGGCAAGTCAAGCCCGCTGCTGTTTAACTCATTGTTATGTGGACGCCCGCACTGGGGCGCAAGGAGAAAATCATGAAACTAAAAAGAAACGCATTATTGTTAATTTGCTTCTTTGCTTGTTCATTTATGCTTGCCGCCGATCCAGCTAATGGACAAAAAAAAATCGCGCAGGATTTTTTTGGAGCCGCCAATCAGCCTTATGCAGAATTGGTCGATGAAGAAAATGACGATTTGTATTTTTTGGGAAAAACGGATTTGTTATTCTGTCCTACATATTTTAATCCTCGCCAAGAGTTCGAACATTGGGTATTTGAAAAAGAATTGCCGAATTTAGACGATTTTGACTTGGCTGATGACATTGACTTTCGCAGCTGTGACGATACAAATGGTGGCTCTTACACAATTTTGAAATCAGGTGGAGTTATTTTAATAAAAAAAGCCGGAAGAAATTATATGAAATTTTCTTTTAAAGAAAAATTTTCAGCCAATTTATAATTAAAAGGGAAATTAAAAAATAAAAGTATTTATACATTTTATTATTGTTGCCTTTAATCTTCTATCCTATATCATCTGCCGAAAACGGAAGGTGATATACCTGAATAAATATGATATTATAAGGTCAAATTTCGAGTTTTAAGTAGAATTTACAAAAAAGGCGTAAATCTTTAGA
>SAMEA3663224__coassemble_182_pt1 | contig 37698 bp, 28 predicted proteins | sample SAMEA3663224__metabat2_low_PE_008 | metagenome-assembled genome bin SAMEA3663224 (sample SAMEA3663224) | pig gut metagenome | biome: pig gut; feature: pig-associated habitat; material: faeces | place: China | collected 2013
TCTTCAACAAATACTGCAAGGCAAACCTTTCAAAGTATCTCGTAAAGATTACTCGTGAAATTGAAGTAAAGAAGAGTACAACCCGCATGAACAATACAATGGCAAAGCAGAGGGATCCAAATGCACAGGATGTACCTATCCCTTCTGAAGTTGTTCTTGTATTCCTCAAGCCAGCTGACACATACTCATTTACTCAGCTTCTTAAAGAAAACCGCATTACTCGTGACGATGTTTACGCAATCGGTGTTCCATGTCAGGATACTCTTGACGGTGGAGCTGCCTGTGGTCCATGTGCCGGAAAGACACACGTTTCCTGCGACGAACTCATTGGAGCTGAACCAGGACAGGTTTACCAGGGCGAAAACAAGACAATGGAAATGGTTGCAAAGCTTGAAGCCATGACAGACGATGAAAGATTCGAATTCTGGCGCGGTGAAATGTCACGCTGTATCCGCTGTAATGCCTGCCGCAACGTTTGTCCTGCATGTACATGCGAAAAGTGTGTATTCGACAACAATGCCCTTTACACAACACAGAAAGTTGCAGAAACAAGCTTTGAAGAAAACCTCTTCCATATTATCCGTGCATGGCATGTAACAGGCCGCTGTACAGGTTGTGGAGAATGTTCAAGAGTTTGTCCACAGGGCATTCCTCTTCACCTTTTGAACGGAAAGATGGCAAAGGATATCAATGAAATCTACGGCCCATACCAGGCTGGTGCTGACATGGAATCCAAACCTGCAATGCTCCGCTTTGAAGAAAATGACCCAGAAACAACAATCGTTTACGACAGATCTAATAACGGAGGTGCAGAATAATGCTTTCTATTTCTAAAGATAAGATTGATTCATTATTTGAACTCATCGGTTCAAAGCAGCCTTTGTATCTGCCTGTTGACAACAATGCAGGAACTGCTGACTTCCAGAAATGGGAAAAAGGCACAAAGCTTTCTTCAGCACTCAAGACAGTTCGCTCAGCAAAGGACTTCTTCTTCCCAAAAACAGAACACATGGTTTCTTACCAGATGAACGGTCAGGAAGTTAAGGTTGAAGACCCAAGAAAAGATGTTGAAGATTTCGTAATCTTCGGTGTCAGGGCTTGTGATGCAAAGGGTTTTGAATGCATTGACGGTGTTTACCTTAACATGAATCCTGTTGATTCATACTACAAGAACCGCCGCGACCACGGAACAGTAATCGTTCTTGCATGTAACGAACCTGCAAAGACCTGCTTCTGTACTTCATACAAGATTGACCCTACTCTTGCTTCTCCAGCTGGAGACGTAAGCTGCTGGCTTGCCGATGACAAGTACTACTTCCAGGCAAACACAGAAAAGGGAAAGGCTTTTGTAGAAAACGCAAAGTCTGTACTTTTAGACGCTGCAGATTCAGCAGTAGACGCTGTAAAGAAGGACATTGCTGCAAAGGTTGAAAAGCTTCCATTTGCTCACCTTGACCTTTCAAAGGTTGGTGACGTAAAGCCTGAACAGATGATGAAGATCTTCAATTCCAAGATCTGGACAAAGGTTTCAGAAGCCTGCGTAGGTTGCGGAACCTGTACTTACGTATGTCCAACCTGTATGTGTTTCGACGTAAGGGACTTCAAGACAAACAACGGCATTCGTCAGATCCGCTGCTGGGATTCCTGCATGTTCAACGACTTTACACAGATGGCTGCAGAAAATCCTCGCCACACACAGAAGGAACGCTCACGCCAGAGATTCATGCACAAGCTTGTTTACTACCCGATGGCACACGAAGGAATGTTTTCTTGTGTAGGTTGCGGACGCTGTCTTGAAAGCTGCCCTGTAAACATGAACGCAGTAAAGGTTCTCAAAGCAATTTCTGAATCTGATGATATCTAGTAAGGAGAAAAGAATGGAAAAAAATGAATCATTTATTCCTTACGTAGGAAAAATTATTGACATTAAGCAGGAAACTCCTGATGTTAAGACATTCCGTGTAGTTGGTCTTGACGGAAAGAAACTCTTTGAACACATTCCTGGACAGTGTGCAATGCTCATCGTTCCAGGTGTTGGTGAATCAATGATTTCCATCACTTCTAGCCCTACTATGCAGGATGCAATGGAATTCTCTATCAAGAGATGTGGTTGTGTTACTGAATGGTTGCACAAGGCTGAAGTTGGCCAGCAGATCTGTCTTCGCGGACCTGTTGGAAACGGATTCCCAGTAGAAGGTGCCCTCAAGGGCAAGGACATTCTCGTTATTGCCGGTGGTATCGGTATTGCTCCAGTTCACTCTGTAGTAAACTACATGATGGACAACCGCGCAAACTACGGAAAAATCCAGGTAATCTATGGTGCCCGCTCAAAGGCTGACCTTGTTCGCCTTGATGAAATGCAGAACTCATGGATGAAACAGCCAAACTGCTCTATCGACATTACAATCGACCGTGCAGAAGAAGGCTGGGATGGACACGTAGGATTTGTTCCTCCATTCATTACTGAACTCAAGCCTGATGCAGGAATGACAGTAATCATGTGTGGACCTCCAATCCTCATCCACATGTCGCTGAAGATTTTGAAGGATCTTGGTTTCAAGGACGAACAGATCTTCACAACAATGGAAATGAGAATGAAGTGCGGTATCGGAAAGTGCGGTCGCTGTAACATCGGTGACAAGTTCGTTTGTAAAGACGGTCCGGTATTCAGCTTTGACCAGTTGGGTGAATTACCACCAGAATACTAATAACAATTCCCCTTGCCCTTCTCGACGGGATTCTTAAGGGTAGAACCCTTAAGCAGTGCTGGGAAAATGAAGGGGCTTGGGGGAGAAGAAACCCCGCTTCTGAGTAGAGGATTTCTTCTCCCCCCAAAAAACGGGGGTTTTAGGGGACATCCCTAAGGAGAATACAATGGCAGAAAAGGAAATGGCCACAATCTATATTTTTGGCAAGAAATACAGCGTTCCTGCAGAACTCACAATCATGAACGCTATGGAATACGCAGGATACCAGCTTAAGCGCGGTTGCGGATGCCGCAACGGTTTCTGTGGTGCCTGTGCAACAATCTACCGCATCAAGGGAACAAACCAGCTCCAGACATGTCTCGCATGTTCAAAGAAGGTTGAAAACGATATGTACATCGCAACCCTTCCTTTCTTCCCTCTCGTAAAGCAGGTTTACGACATCAACACAGTAAAGCCAGAACAGTCCATCATGATGCAGCTCTATCCAGAAATCTACTCATGTGTTGGATGTAACGCTTGTACACGTGCATGTCCACAGAACCTCAACACAATGCAGTACATTGCTTACGCTCAGCGCGGAGACTTTGCAAAGGCAGCTGACCTTTCATTTGACTGCGTAATGTGCGGATGCTGTTCTTCACGCTGTCCAGCAGGAATCAGCCACCCACAGGTTGCAGAACTTGCACGCCGTATCAACGGTAAGTACCTCCAGCCACAGACACAGCACCTCATTGACCGTGTTGCTGAAATCGAAGAAGGAAAGTGCGAAGCTGCTATCCAGGAAATGATGAACAACTCCATCGAAAAGATGAAGGAATTGTACAACAACCGCGACATCGAAAAATAACGTCACAAAATTGCCCTCCATGGCAATTTTGTTCGGCGAGGTAAAACTCGCAGGTTGTTATGCTAAAACATTGGACGCGACCTTCATGTCGCGATATAAACCTTAATACTAAGAGGTAATATTACATGTACGGAAATTACTTAGACGAAGCAGCAAAAATTGTTGCAGAAAAGCGCGAAGAAAACCTTAAGTTTGAACATGCTCGCCTTACAGCAGAAGAAAAAGATCAGATTCTCAAGGAATATCATCCAGACCGCATTGCAAGCGAATTTACAGAACTCAAGATTGGTCCTAACAAGGGACAGAAGGCTCCAATCCAGCTTACAGAAATGCTCCAGGCTAAGCCACGCATTGCTCCAGAACACATTGACCTTGCTCATGTAGACTACGAAACAGACGTTCTCGTAATCGGTGGTGGTGGAGCCGGTACTTCAGCTGCCATCATGGCATCAGAAGCTGGCGCAAAGGTTCTCCTTGCAACAAAGCTCCGCGTAGGCGATGCAAACACAATGATGGCAGAAGGTGGTATTCAGGCTGCTGATAAACCTAACGATAGCCCGGCACAGCACTACCTTGACTGTTTTGGTGGCGGACACTTTGACGGAAAGCCAGAACTCGTATACACACTTACAAACAAGGCTCCATCTGTAATCAAGTGGCTCAACGACCTTGGTGTTGAATTCGACAAGGAAGCTGACGGTACAATGGTTACAACACATGGTGGCGGAACAAGCCGCAAGAGAATGCACGCATGTAAGGACTACTCAGGTGCTGAAATCATGCGCACACTCCGTGACGAAGTTTTCAACCGCCCGGACCAGATTACAGTTGTAGACTTTACAGCTGCAGTTGAACTCATCAAGAATGACAAGGGTGAAGTTTGTGGTGCTGTTCTTGAAAACATCGAAACTGGTGAAGTTCGTATCGCAAAGGCTAAGGTTGTAATCATCGCAACTGGTGGTGCTGGACGCATGCACTATCAGGGATTCCCAACATCTAACCACTACGGTGCAACAGCTGACGGTCTTGTCATGGCATACCGCGCAGGTGCAAAGCTCCTTTACCAGGATTCTCTCCAGTACCACCCAACAGGTGCTGCATACCCTACACAGATTCTCGGTAAGCTTGTTACAGAAAAGGTTCGCTCCCTCGGTGCAAAGCTCATTAACAAGAACGGTGAAGTTTACATCCACCCTCTTGAAACACGTGACGTTAACGCTTCTGGTATCATCAAGGAAGTTCGCAACGGACGCGGTGTAGAAAATGATGTTCAGCCTGCAGTATGGCTTGATACTCCAATGATCGAGATGATCCACGGAGAAGGAACAATCCTCAAGTCAATTCCTGCAATGTACAACATGTTCATCAAGTACGGAATCGATATCCGCAAGGAACCAATCCTTGTTTACCCGACACTCCACTACCAGAATGGTGGTGTTGAAATCGACAAGACATGCCACACTAATGTTGCAAACCTCCTCGTTGCAGGAGAAGCATCTGGTGGTGTTCACGGAACAAACCGCTTGATGGGTAACTCACTCCTCGACGTTGTTGTATTCGGTCGTGAAGCTGGTATCGAAGCAGGAAAGATGTTCAAGAACATCAGCCTTTCTGAAACAAGCAAGATGAACCTTGACCACGTTGTAGCCTTCGAAAAGGAAAGAGCAGCAGCTGGAATCACAGGTGATGTAACATCTCCAAAGGTTCTCCCAAGCTACACACACGGAAACAAAGAGTTTGAGAAAAAACCATTTCCTGGAGCATCTAAATAATTAATGATGCATAACTATTAATGTTCCAGCCCTCCTGTTAATTCAGGAGGGCTGTTTTATATTCTGCAAATAATCAATATACTTATAATATGTCCATTCACTCACTTGCAAAAAAACTAGGTGTAAGCGAATATTCTCTCAAAAAGTTTGCTAAAGAAAATAATCTTGAGCGGAAAGGAACAGCAAGACGAAATTCTTATATCTTTACACCAGACGATATTCAATACATTCGAGAGTATTATAATCGATATGAACATGAACCAAGACTGGGCGATGAATACTACTGGATTTTCTATAAAAAGATTCTTCCTGATGGGAAAACAAGATTTTCTACTCCATTGGGAAGGTTTTATTTTAAATGGAAGGAAAAGCTTAAAGATTTTGTTAAGCTTCAGGAATACACATCAAAATTCGGACGAAAGGCAAATCACTTTCATATAGTCGGAGAACATACAGCAATATTAAGAATCAAGAGAATATTGAAAGTAGATAAAAACATATCAAAAGATGAATTGGAATTTACAATTGAAAATCTCGCTAAAAAATTACCTCTCTCAGGCAAGACAATTAAACTCTGCCTTGAAAAAAAAGCATCGTTAAGTGAAGAACAAATCAAAAACTTCTTTATTGATATTTGAATATCAGGAAATTGAATCTTTACTAGCCTGTTCATAAAACTGGCATCTTCCAAACATATCAACCTCGCACATTTTGCATGTTCTTTCCTGCCCCTTCAACTCATCAAAATATTTTCCGCAGTAAAACATATCATCTGCTTTGGTGCAGTTTCTGCATGATGGGCAATAGCCAGCAACTGAAAAAGTCTTGATGAATTCAGACTCCTCCATTTTTTTCATCCTAAAAGCATGTCCTAAATCCTGAGTCCAGGTAGGCCTTTCTCTTATGTCTTTAATCCAATCATCGCATGTATGAAATCTTGAAGCTTGTGTCCTATAATTGTGAAGATTACAGAAGCTTGTTCCTGTTGCAATATGAAATGCAACCCACCGATGTCCACAGTTCGCACAGGTTTCGGCAGGTAATTCAAATTCAACATAACCATAATTTTCTGGAACCATGACAACCTCAATAAACTTTTAAATTTCCTTTTAATCCATAGTCTTTCAACATATTGTTTACATATTTATCTACTTCATCTTTGCAGACAAGACACATAATGATTCTTTTCACTTCCAAAGCCCAATATTCATCATGATCCATTTTGTTTCCATACTTGTAATAAGTCAAAGCATGTGCCATTTCATGAATCAGTGATTTTTCTTTTTCTGTATAATCAAACCATTTTGCCTTGGAGTTTGCAACAAAAATCAAATTTTCAGGCTCTGTATAAATATATCCATCAAGTATATAATTTCCTGGTTTTCCACGAAAATTATTGATTTTAAATTTCTTACTATGGACTAAGATATAAGTATACTCACATAAAATTTCTTTCTCAGAAGATTTCAATTTATTTATGATATAAGAAGGATCTAAATAATCACAAACATAATTCTTCAATATTCTAGCTTCTTCAGCATTCAAAACAAAAAAATCAGAATTATTCAGTTTCGTTTCATAAAAGACTTCATCATTTGATAAATAGTAATCGTTTGTTTCATGGATATTCTGTGCAAATAAAGATGTAATCAACAAAAATAAAAAAAATATTTTTTTCATTTATTATCCTCAAAAAATAATTCATAGCAAGGTATTCTGTCATCACCAGAACCTATTGAATAAGCCCACTTCATATTTTTTCCCATCTTTTTCTTAAGATTTCTAAAAAACTCATCTGGATTTTTGTTTGCAGTTTCACACAAAAGTTCATAAAACTTATCTGTATTTTTTCCATCAGTATATAACTTAAACTGACCTCTATCTCTGTATCTAATTAAAGCATTACAAGTTTTTAGCTTTTTAGATGGATTAAGATAATGAACACAAGTAAATCCCATAACTATGCAAGGAGAACATTCATCACCACAGACTCTATTAGAACTAAGATAACTAGTTGAGCCCAATCTCCATTCCCAGTTTCTATTTTCAAAATATTCTGTTCCATGTTTTTCTTTTGACCATTTAAATTCCTTTGTCTTTTCATATTCTTCTGGAATTTTATTACATTTCTGTTGGGCAAAACACGAAAATCCAATTGCAAAAAATAAAATTGAAAAAATTACTTTCTTCATATAAACCTCTTTAAAAAAATCAGTCTAAATAGGTGGAATCGCCATTCAGTGCTTCACCAAAAATTTCACTTTCATGTTCACGGGTCCATTCTTCACTTTCTTCATCTTCCTCATCATTAGAGAAATCCAATTCAAATTCCAAATATTTTCTTGAAATCAAATCTTCAAAAGAAACAAAGAAATCTTTGTATTTAATGATATTTTCAAGAGCATTTTTAACAAGCGCGTCTGAATCCCATAAGAGCATATGCGAATAAAATCTTCTATCTGGTTCCTGCGAAAATTCGGCGATTTTTTTTATATAATATTCGATTACTGATTTCCTAAAATCATGACAGAAATAGGAATCAGTCTTCATTTTTTCAAGCAGCTGATCAAGCTCAAGTTTATTTTCATAAATATAATTTTCAAGACAAAACTGAAAAAATGCAAATTCACCGCTTAAATCTTTTTCATAAGGAAATTTTTCCGGGAACTTAGACTGTAAATCTATTCCATACATACATGCCATATTAAACCTCACTTTCTACCATTTTAAGCAATTCATCTATTTCTCTTTGTGTAAGAACAGACATTTGTTGAAGCACATTTATATCAGATGAAAATTTCAAATTTTCAAGTGACCTGCAGCAACCAAAGGATTCATCATATACTGTCTTTAATCCTGAAGGCAATCTTACTTTTGAAAGACTGTCGCACTCATAGAAGGCCTGCTGCCCTATTTCCTGAACTGTATCTGGAATATAGATTTCTTTCAAAGAAATGCAATTCAAAAAAGTTCTGTCACTAATTTTTTTTACGCCTACTGGAATATTTATCCGTTCAAGGGATTCACAACAATAAAAAGCATCTTCTCCAATTTCTTCAACAGATGTCGGAATATCAGCATTTTTCAGATTTCTGCAATAACTGAATGCTGAAGTCATTATTTTTTTTAACCCTTCTGGCATTACGACTTTCTCAATACTGCTATTGTAAAAAGCTTTTTCTTCAATTATTTTGATTCCAGGCGGAATATTTATTATTTCCTTATTTCTACAATATCGCACTAATCTAGTACCGCCTTCGGAAATTATAAATCCATCAACACAGTCAAGTACGCTGCATTCAAGTTTTTCTAGATTGAAGCAACCCGTCAACATTTTAGGACTGACATTTTTTACACTGTCAGGAATTTTCAATTCTCTGAGAGACGGAAGATCAGTAAATGCATCTTCCTGAATGCTTTCACAACCTTCTGGAATTCCAATATAGGAAAGATTACTGCAACCATAAAAGGCATAACTTAAAATTGAAACTATACATTCAGGGAGTTCAATTCCCATCAGTTGAGCCAGCATTAACAAGCCCGTTATCCGATAAATTCCACTGACTTTAGAAAGATCCAGTTCTATCCTGATGTCTTGCCGCAAATGTATCATAGCATCACTGATTTCGGAAAGGTCATCCTCTTCTAAGACAAAATCCTGAGGAACATCAAAACATTCTGCATAATATTCTTCTAGCAATTCCTCAGGGCATTTTCTGAACCGCCCGCTCACTACAAAACAAGCATCTACTTTCTGTTTTTTTATAAGAGCAGGCAGTTCTTCATACTGACAATAAATTTTATTTTGAATTGTAAGCATTCAGTCCCCCCTGGCCTAAAATTAATCTCCAACAGTATTAACATAGACTGTATTTTTAATTCGGCAAGGTAAAAAAACATATACATTTTTAAAACAAAACAATATCACTTTACATTTCCTTTATTTCTCTACAACTTAAATATAAAATTTATAATAGATTTAAAAATTTATTTAAAAAATTTCCATGGTACCATGGAAATGTGTTTGACACAAACACATTTCGCAAAAATTTTGCTTCGCTCAATTTTTGCGAAATAAGAAAAGATATTTAACAGCAACCAAATGAATAGGAGAGATAAAAATGCATACAATTTGTGTTATCAATTGGATTATTTTTGGAATTATTTTTTTTGTATCATTATTTCGAAGAAAATTATCTAGTTTCTTTAATTACACAATTGTAAGTTTATCTATAATAGGATTTATTGCTATTTTCCTTAATATTATAAACATTTACGAATGTGATTTTTCAAAAGATCTAGGAATTACTAGTTATTGGAGACTATATTACTTTTTATTCAAAAATTTTGGTGGTCTGATTCCAATTATTGCACTTATTGCTGGTGCTCATGGTAGCATCAAAGATGATGAAGAAAGAGCAAGACGGAATTTCATAGACTATTGGAAAAATCATAAATAGACTTTTAAATATAGTATTTCCATAATATATTTTAATTTTTATAGCTAGGGAAAAAAAATGGCAAACGAAAATAATAACATAAAAATCGATAATTACTTTGAATTAGCAAATGAAGCTTTTAACAACAATGACTACAAAACTATTGAATTATATTGTAATAAAATATTAGAGGAAGCACCTAGAGATTATCCAAATCTATCTTTTGTGTGGTTTATGAAAGGATACGCTGTCGGATTTCAATCAACAGTCAGAAATCTCCGCATAGAAGAAGCTATAGGATGTTTTTCAAAAGCAATCGATTATGCTCCAGAAAATAAAGTAGAAGATCTAAAAAAATCAGCTTCACAAGCAATTCATTCATTCGGAGTAATTTTAGTTGCCGATGTATGTGATTCGTATGCAAAAGATCCTTCTCCAACCAATGCTGAGATTATAATGAATTTAACAAAAATTGTTCACTATTGGTCTTTAAGTTTATTAAAAAAATGTGGAGTTGAAGCAAAAGAATACACTGCTAAAATAGCGGAATCAATTTCCTCTGCAGCTATTGATGGGTATAACAATATAATTTATAGAAAATATTGTTCTTATGAACATCCAACAGAGAATCAATGGACTAAATATAAAGACTGGAGTGGACATCTTCTAGATTTATTAAGATTTGCAATTGACTTAGATGATAATGATGATGAAGCAGATGTTGAAAGATGGAATGCTATAATATCTATAGCCTCGCAACTTCAAAAATCTGTGAGTTATGAATACACAAATGGAAGTTATTTAAAGTATTACTTTGATGATGAAACGCAAGAGTTTCTTATCGATATGATTATGGAAGCACATACAGAATTGAATAAAATTAATCCAAGTCATGTAATTCCACAAAGGCCTAAGCCAATCAAATCTATAGCAATAGGCGGTTGCTATGTAGCAACATGTGTTTACGGCTCTTATGATTGCCCTCAGGTTTGGACTCTCCGCCGTTTCCGCGATGACATCCTTGGCAAGACTTTGTACGGTCGACTGTTTATCAAGGCGTACTATGCCGTAAGCCCTACTCTTGTAAAATGTTTTGGAAAAACCTCGTGGTTCAAGAATATGTGGAAGCCATCCTTGGATAAAATGGTAAGCAAGTTACAGGCTAAAGGAATAGAAAACACACCTTATGAAGACAAGATGTGGAGATAATTATTGATGCTATGTAAAATTAATTATGATTTTATTTCATCAATATGTCTTATTCTTACTCTTTTATTCCAAATATATTTTTTCGTAACAAACTTCAATAATACAAGAAAAAGTGAATCCGTAAAAAACATATTGCAACTAAATGAGTATTTTAATAATAATAAGCTATGGAATGTTTTCTCAAAATTTCAAAACGGGGATTATATTAACAAAAACCTTAGGGATTTCTCTGATGAAGAAAAATTTGAAGTTTTTGAATATCTAGAATTATTTGAACTGGCCTATGAAATGTATAAAACAAAACATATAGATAAAGAAATATTCTTTAAAAAGTTTTCATATCGCATTTCAAATTTTCAAAATGCTCCAATTGTACAAACGCTAATAAATGAAGAACCTTGGGAGTGGGATACATTAATAAAACTCATTATTGAAAATGAAGAGTATGCAATCTCCAATCAGCAACGATTTGATTAGATTATTTGCATATAAATTTTTCATTTTGGTTATGTACGGAAATAGTGTTGTTGCGTCGATTGAGCCTGTCGAAATCAAGCAATATCCACAAAATATGTGGTAGTTTCGAGAGCCTCAACCACCACATATCATATAGCAACACTTTCTACAGACATATCCTTTATTTTTATGAAAAACTCTTCATTAAATCTCACTCCCTTCTACGCCACCAGATAATACTGCATGGATTTTTTTTCTGCTTCCTGATGCAGTTTTTTTTCTGCAGCACACCTGATCTGTCGTACGCGTTCCTTTGAAATATTCAAGGTTTTAGAAATATCCATAAGAGAAAATTCTTTTCCATCCAGTCCATAATATTTTTCAACAACAAACCTTTCTCTTTCGTTAAGGACATTCATGATTCCATTCATCTCGCAGTGCATATTTCTATTTGCGATCAATTCCAATGCTCCAGGATTTTTTTTATCCATGAGTAAATCACCCAGCGAACAGGAATCTTCATCATTCATACTAGAATCTAAAGAAAGTGTAAAATAATCCTTTTTTTCAACATCAGCCTTGAGCGGTACATAAACCGTGTTTACCTGCCTGTTGACTGCAATCTGAAGGGCATTATAAACCCAGGTTTTTGCATAGGTAATGAAGCAACACCCCATTTCTACCTTGAAATTATTTATGGCATTGATAAGTCCAAAATTTGCTTCCATCATAAGGTCTTCAAATTCCATTCCATGCCCCAGGCATTTTGTGAACTTCTGTGCAATCATATTTATGAAGCCTTGATTTTTTTCAATTACAATATTGCGGGCTGTAATAGAAGAAGATTTTCCATAAACGTCAGTTTTTTGTGCAATAAGAATAAGTTCATTGGTTTCTTCTTTAGTTAGGATTTGTTTATGTGATAAGGATTTGAAATATACAGCGGCATTTGAATCATTGAGTTTCATAAATATTCCTCCATAAAAAGATCAGCATAAAGTAAGTACAATTAAAAACGTTTTCAACACGATTTTTTATTCATGCTTGCATTTAAATTATACGTTCAAAAATTTCGCTCAATAAAAAACTACAGAACTTTTATGGAGTCATTGAATTTCTTCTATTAAAAGGGATGTTCTACGACAATGGAGTTCTTGGAAATCCATTTATTGCAGGCATTTCTGACATCCTCTCCTACCCGAGAATTTCCAAAGCCATAGCATTGGGTTAAAAGATATATTTCTTTTATATTTGGAATCAGTTCAATGCAGGCTTCGTATTTCCTGATGCTGCTTGAACAATACATAATTATACTGTTTCTATTTCTTGCCTTTTCCTGATATAAGTGACCAACGCAGTTGCACATTTCATGGCTTATTTCAAGCAGCTGTCTTGATCCGCTTGCCAAATGAAATTCGTAGCCATCTATTTCACATTCAAGTTCTTTATCCTTTTCCAGGTAATTGAATTCAATATTTTCTTCCCTACATTCACCATCAGAATTATAAAACATGGGTATATATATTTCATTCTTGATTCTGTTAATAAGCCGCTGATTATATTCAGTAAAACCTTCATGTAGAATTTTTTTTCTATCATCTTCTGAAAAATTTACGTTTTTATGAATTTTCAAGAACATTACAAAGGCATCGAAGGAATTATCATCCCTGTAGGCTGAATCCAGAAGACTGACAAGTTTTCTCTCTGAAAAAATATCTTTGTACACTTCTACAAATTCATAGGACCAGCTTCTTTGCCATGCAAAAATTAAATCAGCAGTTGATTTGTAATCTTTAAAATCATAATCCCATAAAAAAGATGAAAAGTTTTTTCTTGTTATGACCTCGTTAATTATATTCAGGTCTTTGAATCCAAGTTTCATAAGGTAAATCCACCCATAGACTGAATAGGGATTTTTGAGAAAAGTCTTTCTTAAAAGCTGTGTTGGCTTTACATCAAGAACAGTCATCATATAATCAAAAGTTCTGTTATCTTCCCTCCTATCAAGAAGAGTTTTTCTGATGCATTCTCCATTGTTTTCCAGCAGAGAATCAAAAACTCCAAGCTGAGGCAACAGAGGGAATCGAATATAATTTTTAAGTTTTTCAAAATTTGTTTCTCCCCATTCATATTCAGGAGTAAAACCAAAATGCTTCTTACATCTATTTAATAGAATAGACCTCATTTTTTTATACTGCTCATCAGGAACATAAAAACCTGCTTTATTTTTTTTATTATCTGGTGTTACGAATAATCTGCCCTTTTCAACATCTGCACAGATTGAAAATTCCTTTCTTATTATTTTAGTACCTATTCCATTTGCTTCTTCATAGACAATTCGTTTAAGAAATACATATCTGTCATTTTCCAAAAGTGTCCATTCATTTTTTTTACTATTACACAAGTCTTCATAGGGTATTCCAAGAGTATCATAAAGCTTCAGAACTTTTTTTCTGTCGCCTATGCAGGTACATAAGTCAGCCCTTACAAGAACGTTTCCTCCTCTTGAAATAATTTGGTTTGCAACATTTATAACTCCATAATCAAGAGAATTTCCACATAGGATGAATTTTACATCATCAACACATTGAGGAAATAATTCCATTTGATTCATATAATTTAATTCATAAACATCTTCATTTTGAGGATCAATTCCCATGATGGCTTTTTCATAAAACCAAAGGCCAAGTTCTTTGTATTCTGCCAGGCAGGATTTCTGTCCATAAGTGTTTTGAATACAATGACTTGGAAATTTTCCACCGTTGCATAAAAAAGAAAAATGATTTTCAGGATGAAAACTATCAACAAGCATAACAAGACTGGAATTCATCCTACTTTCATTTGTTGCACTTATAAGTCTTACGATCTTATCAACAACATCCCTGAATCCTTTTATTGGAAAGGCACCATTTTCGAGAAAGTCATTCTGCAAATTCACACAAACCAGTTTTATCATTATTGTTTATTCACCTGCCTTATGATTTAACCTAGTTTGACTTTTTTGCACCGTCAAGTTTAATTCTTCCTGATTTTTTCATTAAACGCTGTCTTGACAATAGAAAATGATACTCTATGTTTAAATTACATACACCAACATCTTTGGAGAATATCATGAATTTACTATCTGAAGTTTCAAAGGCAATTGCAAGAATTTCAACAAAAGAAGATTTTATTACAGGAATGGATTTTTTTATCAACAGACTTGAACTGATTCCTTATGGGCACATGACAAGGGATCAGCTTGAGGCATTGTATCTTTGTTCAAATGAAAAATTTGAAGACAGGAATCAAGCTAAATACGAACTATACAATGATCCATATCTTAATCTTGAAAAGGTAAAGACTTCTGAAATATGGAGCAAAGTCCTGGAAGTTTTCAGAGAACATGCCATTACATTCAATGATGTCATAAAATTCAGCGGAAAAGATATTCAGCTAATAATAAGGTCAGTTTCCATTGAAGTTTTACAGCATGCCCTTACGGGAGCTCCAGAAATTATTAAGGAACATTTTTTCTGCAATATGACGGAAGGAATGGCATCCATGATCAAACGAGACATCGAAGAAGAGAAAAACATTTCTCAAAAAATCATTGATGATGCCCGTAATCAGATTGTTGAATCCATAATTTATTTTTCTGAACACTCTATGATTGATGTTGAAGAGGATACATTCATTACAAAGCCATCAAAGAAAGCCGCATATAAGTTGATAGACCTACCTGAAAAATGCATGGATGAGTTTTTGTTCATCTTTACTAAAACTGGTATTTCGCCTGAACTAAGAGAAAAACTGATCAGCAACGGAAAAGATTTTTTTTCATCTGAAGAAAACAGAAATCTGTTTGAATCCAAATTCAAGGAACTTATTGAATTTTGCAGGATTGCTGAACGGGAAGGAATTCTTTCACTTGAATGTCAGATTGAAGGCTCAGACGAGTTTACATCTCTTGGACTTCAACTTTTATGTGATGCTACAGAAGCCCATATCATTGATGAAATTCTTTCTGCAAAAATCATTCAGGACTGCAACATAGACAGTCAGTTCCTCAAGTTCCTTACACTTAGGACCATACTTTACATTCAATGCAACATTCCTGTTTATACTGTTGCGCAAAATTTATTCTCCCTTATTCCTGATGAATTCAGCGATTTCAAGAATAAGATCAAAGATGGATTTAATGGTTTTCAGTATTGAGTAAATAAGATAAAACAAGATAAACTCTTAAGGAAATCCCGTGGTATCGGGAAAAAGCCAACTTCTACACCACTATGCACGGTAAAAAATAATGAACGAAATAACTCCAATCTCCCAAAAAGTTTACGACTATCTTCGTACAATTCCTAAAGGAAAAGTTGTTACCTACGGACAGATTGCCGAACACCTGGGAAACAAAAACATGTGTCGTGCAGTCGGAAACATTCTCCATGCTAATCCACTGCCCGACTACTATCCCTGCTACAAGGTCGTAAACGCGAAAGGGTTACTTGCACAAAACTTTGGACTTGGAATAGAGGAACAGAAACGCCGCCTTGAAAAGGATGGAATCAAGGTTGAAGATTACTCGGTGGATTTAGAAATATATCAGTGGAAATAATTGCATCCACCGCTTTCTCTATTCCCACTCGGAATTCACATCGAGGTTTTCCCGAACTGTTCGCTTTGAGGATTTTTTCTTTTTAAGATTAATATTTCTGGTTTTATCTGAATTCTGATTCAAATCACTGCTTGTAAAAATCGAGCATGACTTTTCGTGACGCTGACGGCGCTGCTTGTTTTCCAGAGCAATTTCTTTGAAAGTTTCTGTCCGTTCAATTACAAGATCGTTTGCCGAAGTTACAGTAATCGAAAATATTTTTCCTGACTCTGCAATGGACTTTATGGCAGCAGTCAAATCGGCAAGTGCAATCACGGCTTTGTTCTTTCCGTCTATCTTTGCAATTTCCCGAAGTTTCTTTGCAAGCTGGGCATCAGTAAACCGGTTTCTTTCCCCCATGGCCTCAAGGGCTTTAATGAGTTCATTTTGAATTAATGTCATTTCACAATTGTACCACATTTTCGAGAATCCGTGCTATGCAACTCCCGGAAAACATAAACGGAACGAATGGAATCCTATATTTAATTATCATCCTTCCTTTTATAATCGAAAGAGCAAGAAAAACTAATATACCAATTAATGAAGAAATTAAATTTGAAATCAAAATCAAAATAATACTTCCTTTCAAAAAAATTGCCACGCAAATGGAATAATGAATATCACCAGATCCAAGTCCACCACGTGATATTAACCTGCAAATAAAATACATAATTAAGTTGAATCCTATTCCATAAAAATATTGAATCAGAATATCACAGAAAAAAATCGAAAATATAAAAACATAACTGTAAATAAGCACAAGGGACACCTTGCGTGTTTTAAGATCCATTAATGACAAAACAATGCCAAGAAATGCAAAAAATAAATCAAGATATATCAAGCTATTTTTCCAATTTTGATAGAATCAATTTCTTAAATTCAGTCAGTTGAACGATGTTACATTTTTGTCTTTCTATGGCACGACTCAGCCAAATATATGATGAATCATAATTGTTTACATAAAACTCATATACAGACATGAGCAAAGCATATTCATAGGATTCAATATTTATTTTTTCAATTCGCAACAAAATCTCAGCAGCATTATCAAAATCACCTTTTATCAGGTATTCATGACATAGAAAGCAAAGGTCTTCAAAGGACTCCAAATTTACCCGAACAAAATCCAGAGAATTTGTGTCATCCAAAACAATATGTTTTTCTTCATATCCATTTTTTTTTAATATTAATTGATTTTCTTCAAAAGAATTAATAAAAGAAAAACGGCCTTGAAAATCAGTGGAAGAAATATACTTCTTGCCGTTATATATTTTTACACCACTCAAAGTTTTTGCCCCAGAAGAATCATAGACAACACCATATATCAGATTATTATTTTTCTTTGATGAAGCACAAGAAACAAATAAAACAATACAAATTGTATTTAGAATAATTTTTCTAATCATCTTCAACCCCTTCTATATTAATTACTTTTCCTTTATAAATTGACTCATATTTTTCTCCGATTTTTTTCACATCATTCAAAAGAACAATTTTTCCATCATTAAATTTTACATACATATTAGTATTCATATTGTCATAAACCCTTCCAACATAAGCACAAAGAACCGGAACTTCATGTGCTGGTCTATTTTTTTTATTTAGATTCATTATTTTAATAGGATCGGATTTTTTTTCTTTATTATAAATTTCAATAATTTCAACAGGATCCTTTTCTCTGGCAAATGAAAAATCAATTAGATAACTATCAGAAGAATTTCGGTGAGAAGACAAACTTACCTTACAGATTTTCCATGAACCAAAAAATTGACTTTCTTCATAAAAGATTTTTCTTAACTTAGCTGGACTTCCCTCCACTGTAAAATGCAAAAGATTACACTTGTCATTTTTTGTTAATCCTGTATTGAAAGACTTAGCAAGAAACCCGTAGCTCTTGAATTTAGTGATTATTTCTGCAATATCCTTTTCAGTTATAAATCCGTAAACACTGTCAATTCGGGAATAAAGATTAACCTTTCCCTTGAGAGAAAAAATTTCATCGCCAGTAGAATTAAATCTTGATTTTTCTATTCTGTTTTCTGCAAGCAATTTAGAGGCATTAATTTTTTTTAACCATTCAAGGGAACCAGGTAAAATATATTCTGCATGATAATTATCATCAGTAATAGTTAAGTTTTTAAGAAACATATTTTCATCTAAGGCTCCTAATGTAAAAAACAGATCATAATAGGAATACCTTGATATTTTTTTTTCAGCAACAGTTTCAGTGTTTTCAACTTTCACTTTATGATCGGGATTTATCATCGATGAACTATTGTCTGATTTTTTTACATATAAAATATAACAAAAAGAAATTACGAAAACCATAAGCAGAGAAAACAATTTCCATACGATATGCCTATGATTATTTTTCTTTTTAAAAAGCATTGATTTTCTGCTTGACCATTTTTCAGCAAGACTTTCGATGGGTATGTTTTTTTCAGCATATCTACTAATGTACTTTTGATAAACTTCAGAACTATCTGCAGAATAATAAAAATCGATTTTATATTTACAACTGGAAATTTCAGAATCAATAAACTGAATGCAATTTCCAATTGGATTACATTTTTCCGTGACATTTCCTGATTTATCACGGATTACAATCCAAATCCAGAATTTGAAAAGTATGATATTCATCCTATCAACATTTTTTTTCTGCGAATTTAATACCAATGTGACAGGCGACAACAATCTCTCAGATTTATGACTTTCAATAATTGATTTTAGAGAAATATAAGCATATATTTTCTTTTTAAGAACCTTATAATCAAGAACACAATTACACAGATCAAAAGGAAAATTTTTTTTCATGCTTGATTCAACAAAAGCACCTATATATTTTTTTGAGACTGATCCACGTTCCAGAACAAATGCCCGGGCAAGCTCAGGCATTATAAAATTAGTTTTATGCCTATTTTTTCTCAAATTTAACCTCCACAATTCTAAAACTTAATTTTGATTTTTTTTCATAGAAATTATTCTCACAACAAATAATTGCAGAACAATTCATATCTGATTTTGACATAGAAATTTCATAAAAATATGTTTTGGCTCCAATGAATCCAAGAACAAGAGCATCTTCATTAACCCTTAGGATTTGTCTCAATCTTTCAGAAGTAATTTTTTTATTATTTCGCTCAGAGCAAATAACGGATGCCTTGGAAGCCGGATTATTAATAGAAAAATCCGGGCAGGATAAAATCACAGTAAGCAATTTTTTATCAATATAATTCACATCCAGAACAGGTTCCAGATTAAAAAAAGTATTATGCAAATCCATACTTACAATTCCAGAATCAAGTATTAACTGATCATAATTTCTGTATGCTATCTTATTTTTTCCACATAATTTTTTTTGCCTGTAGAAATTATCACCAAGATCAAGCCCCAAGGAATTTGAAATATACTTAAGATCTTTTGCATCAGTAATATTCAAATTAAAGAAGGAATAAAATGAAAAATAATCCTCCATGTTTTCAATACCGCAGTCAAACATTTGCTTAAAATCAGTAATATTATTTGAAAGAATTTTTTCATCGCACAACATATTCACTGAATGCAGATGTTTTTTTATAGACTCAGGCAAGAAATTAACATTAAGTTTTCCAGACAAAGGACTAATGTAATAGAAAGATTGAAAGTAATCATCAAAACCTTTGTATGGAAATGTTGTCATGTTTTCCGACTCCAATTCTTCACATATTCTATTAAGAAAATCATTTGAAAAATAATTTCGATTTTGTTCATATTCAATTGAATTCCTTGTTTTTTTTTCAACATTTTTGATTCTCATTTCAAAGCCCAAAATAATAGAAACAAGGAAAAACATAGAACACAAACAAACAGGTGTAGAAAAACCATTTCTGATAAAAGAACCTCCTAGAAAGAAAAATTAATGACTGGATTCTCAATTAAGTCAGGATGATAATATTGAAATAAAACATTATTTTTAAAATCATTAATATCTGGGCTGACTAAAATTTTTACAATCCTGATTTTTTCATTAAATTCGATTTTTCCCAGCTCATCTCCAAAACAATTTTTAACAATCAATTTATTTTCATTGAAAAGAATTTCAACATTTTTATTCCAATAAGGAATTGAAAGACCATAAAAAAAATTTGTGACCTGCTTTGAAACTTCAAATTTAATTTTCAAGGATTCTAATTTATTTTCATTTTTAACAATACTTTGACTAACAAGGCTATATGAAAAAATAAAAATAAATATGCTCAAATTGCAAATAAATATAGAAAACAAACACTCAATCAAAGTAAAGGCATTAGTAAAATAATTATTTTTCTTTTTCAAAATAAGCAATATACTCCATCATAATATCAAATACTCTGTGTCCTCTTTCATAAACTATTCTGAAATAAAACATTACTGAAAAAAGAACAAGAGAAATTACAAGAATCTCCATCACTGACTTAAGTAATATATATCCATCACCAGTTTTATTGAGCAGATGAAATATCCTTTTCAAGACCTTCACCTCCTTCACTTCCGTCTTTTCCATAGGATATAATTTCAAATGGCAAACCATTAGTTCCTGGAACCTTAAATATATAATCGTTTCCCCATGGATCTTTAGGAACAGGTTTTGTGATATAAGGACCATTCCAGTTATCTGCTCCAATCATATTTGACCACAACAAATTCAGACCATCCGTAGAATCAGGATAATAACCAAGATCAAAATACATTGAATCCATTGCACTCGATAAGGCTGAAACCATAGTTTTTGCACTTACAACCCGAGCCTTATCAATTTGTCTGATTGAACTAACACCTACTGTAGCTGATAAAATCATAACAATGCACATAACAATAAGAGTCTCAATGAATGTCCATCCATCAGCCATAAATCTGTTTTTATTATTCATTATTCATTCCTCCTTTTTTTACATTGCAATAAACATCAATAGAACTAACCGGACCGGCAAGTCCCTTTGAATCAATACCATAGGCCTCAATATGATTTCTTCCATCAATTAAAATAATTTCAGATAGCGGTTTGAATTTCTCCATATTCAAACTCACATAAATTGTTGCACTTTCTGAATCTTCATCCCTAAAACTAATGAAATTTTCCGGCCGATATGAACTAAAAACAAAATCATTTGGAACTGTAAATTCAATTACTGGTTCATAAATATTATTTTTTCCATTAATGGACATGATTTTATGACCATTTGAAAAATAAATAGTATTATCGACAAAGCAGCAGACATAACTGGAACTGACCTTATGATTCCATATATTTTTTTTGCATATCATTGATTTAAGGCATACATTAATTTCATCATTTTGAAGAACAACTGCCTTTTCTTTTCCAAGAACTAAACCTGTTATGCTTAACTGATCATTATAAATATCAGTCTCAAAATCCAAAGTATCATTCTGAAGCTTTAAGAGACCTTTTGAATGAATTACATATAAATATTTGTCATCAACACAAATATCATTTACTTTTTCCAGATTAATTTTTGTCTTGCAGAAAACATGCAATTCGCTGTCAATTCTATAGATATAATTTTTTGTCAGCATAAAAACATAATCACCATGAGAAACAGAAAACAATATTTTCGAATCGCAAGAAAACTTTTTTGCATCACTAAGAATTGAATAGACATAATTCTCTCTTATTCCAAAAACTTCATTTCCACACCACACAGTTTTTTCCGGGACTGTTCCATAATCAGACAACGACCTTGAAAAAGATTTTTTCTGCACATCATAAACTTTCATTACATCTTCGTGAAATAAAATCAGATACTTTTCATTGCAAGAAAATGACTTAACCATATCCCATGTCATTGTTTCGTTGCCAGAAACGAGAGAGTTCATGACCAGACTACTGTTATCAAGCAAAATACAAATCTGATCACCAATGATTTTTGCTTCATTTATTTCAGAATCAAATTTCTTTTTCCAGAATGTATTTTTCAGATCTTCAGAAAGAACTGTTATATTATTTTTTCCTACACAGACAACTTTCCCATTCTTTCCAAGAATATAAGAAATTTCATAACCAGCATCACTTGAAGTAATTTGATCAACATTTGACGGCAAGTCTGATGAAATAAATTTATTGTTTCTGGAAGACATTTTTTCATGGGTCCAGGAACTTTGCTGGATAAATATTGATTTTTTCTCACATGCATAATGATTCAGCTCATCGACACAAGTCACGTAGAAAGTAATCAGCCCCCCGCGTAAGGGAACACCAGAAAGAATTCCAGATGAAGACATTCTTAAACCTGTTTTTGGATCAATATCACATGAAAAGATTTCATTTCCAGAAGAATTATTGCAAACAAGACATTGTGAATAATATTGACCAACATAGCCATCAGCAAATTCACCATCAATTGAAATGGCACAATTAACATTTATATTAATTGAAACAGATTTACTGAATCTTCCAGCTTCACAAGTCAAATTAAGGACATAATGACCATTTCTAATTTTATTTCCAGAACTTATATAAATCATAAACTGATTAAGGGATTCACGGCTTATGCTTACATTCAAATCATCTGCATTGTGATCAAAGTTAATTCTTGTATTCTCAAGCAAAGCTGATGTTCCAGATAAAATGCCCTTAACGCAAACCATACCATATGAATCCAGGATGACATTTTTACAATCAACGTGAAAATCCACTGATCTTTTTTTCACAATAAGTTTGGTCTTGTTTGATTCTCCGTTTCTATTACTTAAAAACAGAATACCAGTTTCAGAATTTTCAGGAACAATAAATTCAATTTTATTCCCTGAAATGTTTTCTGGAATAATATTCCTGCCAGAGAATTTGACTATCGTATTTTCATCAAAACAAGAGCCATAAACACTGACTTTATCACCCTCAAAACATGAATATGGAATTATCTGACTAATTTCAGGCATACTGGATTTTTTGTTAGTTACCACAACAGGTAATTCAATAACCTGCCCATTATCTGATTTCAAAGTTATTGTGTATTCACCACTGTCTGTAATTTCGTTGCAAAAAATTTTTACTTCAATTAGATCACCATCCGTTGGATAGTATTCCAATCTAAACAGATTTTTTTGAACAAGCATATCTTCCAAGAAAACAGTTTTTTCGTAACCTTCATGACGTGCAATATACAAGGGATAATAGGAAAAAGATCCGGCACTTAGTGAAAGGGACTTTAATCTTGTAAAAATTTCATATGTCGGATTTACAACATTAAGTAAAATTTCTGATTTATCTCCATTTAGATTCTCAGCACTAAGAGAAAGTGTTCCAGTATTTTCTGAAATCAGATCAAAGACAAGAATATTTTCATTCTCAATATCAACTTCAGGAATAACATTTTCCCCATCAAAATAATATGAAGAATCAAGTCCATGTCCCTTAGAATAAACTCTGACCTTGTTTTTTTCACCACTTATAATTTCATCTGGAAAAACACGAACTAATTCAAGTTTTTCTTTTTCTACAATTACATTTATCATAATACTCTTTCCTTTATCATAAGATTTTTGATTCCATACAAATAATTCCATTTCATAGGTTCCAGGCGAAACGCAACCATCTACATAAAAATTAAATTTAATAATTGCTTTTCCATCTTCAATTTTTGCATCATTCTCTGGAACAACAGTAAATCCAATCTGTTCTGTTTTGCACTTTCCTGTGAAATATTCCGAATATCCATCCGTGGATTCTATGATTTCCAATGGCAGTGTAGCATAGGAATTTTGAAAAACTCTTACAGCATCTGGATTCACAATAGAAAAATCATTGGTCTGGATAACATAATCTTTTATTTCAAGCTTATTCTCAGGACCTAGTGAATTATTTTTATCATAAGGAATAACTTTCACATATCTTAAATCTTCCATTGAAAAACCATAAAGGGTATATTCATTTACATTTCCAATATTAAAGTTGTGGATTTGACCATCTGCCATTTCGTATTCAAATTTAAATCCGTAAGAATTTGCATAATTAGGATTATCCCATCTGCATGTTATTGAATTACAAGACTTATCTTCACACAACCTGAGATTATCTACCCTAAAAAGTTCAATATTATTTTTTGAAATAAAAATCTTTTCCCCGAAATATTTTTTTTCTGAAAAATCATAACTATCTGGATATAAAATCTCTGCGAAAACTTCATAACTACCTTCATGTAAAATATTTGTATTTACTTCTGATGAGAACAATCCATTTGAATCTACCGGAATTATATCCAGAACAGTAGAAAAACCTTCATCATTAACTGCAGAGACAGCAATTTCTTTATCACAGGCAGAAGACTTCCCCATAACTTTGATTTTATTATCTGTATGGATTACTGACAAATCAGTTATTTTTTCATCGTACCCAACTTCAATTATTTTAACGGCACACAATGATGAATCTACATTTTCAATCTGATAATTCCAAAGGCCTTTTTCCTCAGATTCAATTGTCATTGCACACAAATTATCCGAATACCAGACATTGGATGATTCTGTTGCTGAAGAAAATTTTCTTCCGTTTGGGGAAATTACAACTAACTCAGGTTCACCTTCCAAAGCAGCACAAAGAACAATAAATCTCTTTGAATTTTCATTTCGTTCAAAATACACTTCGTTTGTTTCAAGAATTTCTCCACCAGTTTCTGTGAAACAAGACAAGGTATTATTATCAAACAACAGGGAAGAAGAAGATATATTAAACAGCCCATTACCCAAAGGACTCAATAAGTCATAGGATGACAATTTACCAGCATGAAGGCCAAAGGCTGAACTTACAAAGATTCCAATATCTCCCACCACAGGAAAATCAATTGAAGTCTTAAATCCTCGCTTTCCGTTTGCAAAATCCCCAAACTCTGCATTTATTGAAAACGGCCAGCAATCACAAGTTGGAATGCGGAAATGAATTTTCTTAAAAAATAAATTCAATGTCCAGTTAATAATAAAGCCTTTTGGGATTCCAACATAGAAATTAGTTTTACCAGTAAATTTAACTCCATTATATCCATTGAAAATAAAAAACGAGATATTTCCCTTTACAATAAAAATACTGAATGACATATTTGTATAAAGTCCAAACCTTGACAAAACACAGGCAGATTCAGCCTTTATATTAAATATTCCCTTAAGCACTCTCATTTCTCCCTGCATGGCAAAAGTCAAGTTCTTAATATCAATCCACAAATCTGGTTTTATTTCGACGATCTTACCACCTGTAAAATCCTTTACACTTACTCCAAGCTGCATACGGATTCCATCACCAAAAAAAAGTTGTGAAGGCATTGGAACCTCATTCGGTTTACCATAGGCAAGCCCACCGCGAATCCCTGTAAAATACAACCCGGTAGTTCCTATGGGTATACCACGACTTGCAACAGATACTTCAAAACTGAAATATGCTCTTTCAAGACCAATAGGATGATCTTTATTTTTTTCCGTAAATGACAATACTGCCTCAATTTCACCTGCATTAGGAATAACTGCCATACCACTTCCATGAACATAGAAACTTTTTCCATTTAGCACAAAAGAAGCCTGTATTCTTGAGAATCCGATTTCACCAACCTTAAAATCAGGGAGTATAATTGATGCTCCATCAAACTTCAAACCATGACTTGAACTAACAGTTACCCCAACCAGCGTAATTGAGGCAAAGTTCAAAATATCAGGGCATGTCAAAATTGCAGATTCAAATTCAATGGATTTTTTTTCCAGATTCAAATTGCTTCCATTAAGTGAAAGTTTAAAACCAGCTATATCACAACAAATTGTTGGAATCAAAAACTCTCCATAAAATTTTCCATTTTTAAAATAAGAATTGTTTATGGCAACAAAAAAGCCTCCCATATTTTCAGGAAGTCGAAGCATACAATTATCCAGTGAAATAATAAATCCGTCTTCTGAAGTGTTATCCTTTTTGAACTGAAGATTTTCAATTGTTCCGGAAAAACCTCCAATTTCAATACAGCAATATCCCAATCCGCCATCAATACTTTTTATTTTACCATTCCAGTCAAAGACGAACTCACTTATTTTGATCTCAACATTTTCCATGACCCCAGGAAAGTTCATTCTTGCAATCGAAGAAAAACTCAAACCGGAATTAGACAAAGAAATTGAATCAACAACAAGCTCAAGTTTTTCGAGGACATTAAAGCAAATTGAATTATTTATGCTGCAATCAAATTCAACCAAACCTTTAGATGTAGAAAACACGAGATTCCTTATGTTAACATTTAATCCAGAAAACACATCTGGAAGAAGTTTCGATGTAATTGTGCAGCTACCTGAAAGTGAAATATTAAAATCACAATTATTGTATTTGACATTAAGTAACGGCTCTTCAATCATGACTGAATCAAACATTGAAAAAGAATCACAGTAACCGTCTACATTAAAATCAACAACATTACCATTTGTTGAAATCTTAAATGAATTAACATTTAGGGAAGCTGTTCTTAATTCCTCAGGCAACTTTTCATTTGGAAGAAAATGTATACCACCATGCAAATCAATTATCCATGAGTCATCCATCTTTATAATTCTTGAAGATAAATCTTTTGTTTCAAAACAATCAAACAAATTGCAGTCTGGTATATCAATACTTCCATCAAATGATACTATTGATGAGGAATCAAAATAAATTCTCATATCAGCTGAAGTTCCACCGATTCCACTGGGGAACTTGTCTTTTTTTAGAGTCAAGAGGCACCCTAACCCTATAAGCAGGGATTCTTTTTCTGAATAACTTACATCAACTAGACAATCAGATATTCCTATTGCATCAAATAAATCATATTCGCCGGCAAGAGAATCCTTGATAGAAAAACTGGAAATTTTTCCATCGACATCAACTACAAAATCTTTTATCAAGATTTTTTGACCTGCAATTCCTTTAGGCAACGAAGATGGTAAAACCATAGATCCATTAAAAAAGACTTTCTTTTCACTACTGGAATTCCATAATATCTGTGTTGAAAGCTCAGTTAATTCAATTCCATAGAAATCAAGAGAATCCTTGACTAAGGTTGCATCAAGATTAACTAAGCTCATTGTTTTTAAGTCAAATTGAAACGAATTGATATTTAATTGAAGTCCTTGCAAGCACTGAGAAGCATTTTCATTGAACGCAAGATTTCCGTTAAGATCAGCTAAAATCGATTCATCGAGATAAGATAAACAAACAGATCCATTTTCTACATCAAGATAATTAACGCCAGGCAATACATTTCCATTAAGACCTTCAATACATACATTTAGTTCAATCAGCCTTCCTGAAGAATTAAATAAAAGTCGAGATTCAGATGAAGATACATTTCTCAAAAACGGAGGAAAATTTTCATTTACGAAAATACAGCTTCCCTCAAAGCCAACATTAAAATCACTGTCAATATACAATTTGCTTAGGTTAAAAATGATACCAAACAAAGCAAAATCTGAATCAAGTGATCCAGTAATGCTTTCAAAATTGAAAACATTTTCATCAAGATTATAGGTCAAGCCAGAAACATTAACAGAACCTACAAAAAAAGATGGAGGAAATTTCAACATGACTTCTCCAAAACCAATGTACGAAGTTTCCTTATTTGCCATAAAAGAAATTTCATTACATGAAAACATCCAGTTATCCATAAGAGGAATCTGAAGATTAACATTGCTGAATGCATAAATTTCTGTAATATGTCCATCCCATGAATAGTTAAAATTTTTCAATTCAATTGTACGCTTTGAAAGAAGGCCCGGGCAGTTTTCAGAAAGAATCATTTTTCCAGAAAAGCTTATGCCGGCTTCGGACAATTTTGCTTCTTTGAAAATAAAAACACTGTTAAAAAGATATAATTCCTTTGACTTGAAATTCTTTACTTCAATAGTTTCACCATGAATCAGAACATTATAAAAAGTCAAAGCAATATCCGAAGAATAATCTGAAGTCACATCAAGTTGTGAAACATAAATACCTGCATTTGAAATTGCGTAACCTTTTCCTAAAATATTAAGCTTATCATTTTTTATATAGTATTCATCATAAATTTTGTCACAGAAAATATCTCCATTGGATTCCAGAAGAACATCCTGAAACAAAATTCCATCATTAGAAATATATGAAGGAAAACGGAAAAATATGTCAGCATACAAACCTTTTTCTGTGAAATAAATTTTTGAAACTATTTGTTTTTTTCCAAATATGGTAATTTCAGAATTCGGATAAGAGACAACATCATTTTTTGCATAATATGAATTATCAAGCCTTAAATTGCCAATAGAAATTTTATCATCAAAATAACTAATAAAACAATTTTCAAAACTAAATATTTCCGAATCATAACTCGATAAATCTCCGGAAATTTTCCATCCATACAATTCAAAACAAACATTGATCAATTTTTTACAAAAAGAAAAGGAGCCGTTTCCATTATACTTAACGGATGAAGAATCAACCTCAGCACTAAACTTGATCTCATCAATGAATAATTTTCCGGAAAAATAAATTTCTTTGTCTATTATTTCAACTGATTTTGCATATAGTTTAATCTCTGTTGAATCAGATATGATACAATTCAAATCATGAAGAGTGTTTTCAATATTTCCTCGAGAATCAATATTTATTTTACCTAGTTCAATTTGTATAATCTCATCATTTGGATCCCATCCAGTAAGATAAGGAAAATCACAGCTCAAAACATACTTTTCATTGCAAATAATAAATTTACAGTCTGGTAAATAAAGCCTATGCTCTGACATCTTTACATAGCTCATTGATTCATCAATTTTTTCACCACCAGAAGAAATATTTAAATTACCATCAAAACACACATCATTTAGTGAGATTTCTAACTGAAGATCATCAAGATTATGAAGACCAGATAATTCAATTACAAGGCCGTTACAATTGATTTTTAAGTTTATGATTTCAAGATCAAAGCCATCTATTAAAACTCTTAAATTACTTTCCAAGTCACTCAATTCATAAGATACAACATCATCGAAATTAATTATTATCTTTTCAAAACTTATTTTATCCTTACTGAAAATAACATGATCAGTGTTTATTAGTTTCAGGAATCCCCTAATAAGATAAATCTCATTTCCATCAAATTGAATTTTTCCACATGTAAGTTCATAATCATTCCACTTTAAAACCTGATTGTTTATTTCACAAAAAATCTTCTCATTATCAATAACAACAGAATAAAAACTGATTCCGGAATTATTATCCTTCAAAGGAACATTAATATCTGCATATACATGGTCATTAGTTATTGTCAGGCCAGTTACTGTTATACTGTTTCCAAATCGCCCGCAAACAATTTCTTCTTCCAGATTTCCTGATGAATAGTCGCAAATAAGATGTCCGTCTGAATAAGGATCAAGCACAATTCCAGATACACTAACATTTTTTGAGAAAAGATTTAGATATCCATCAATTACCTTAACTGAAATTTTTCCGTCTTCTTTTTCAAGCATTGCCTTATTGCAAATACCATGGATTCCATGAATATTAAATTCAAAACCTGGAAAAGCACTTGATCTAAAATCCAAACCTGTACTTGTAATTTCTATGTTGCTAACATTCAGATTTCCATAGCAGCACTCAAAATTAACTTTACAAGACAAAACGTTAGATTCATTGAAGTATACATCTGATTGTTTTATAACAAATCCATTTATTTTAATATTTGTAATTTCATTTCCAAAACTATCATAAAAATTTGTTTTTAGACCTGAAGATTCAATTTTTCCTGTTTCAAGATTAATCGAATAGTTACCAATAACTACACGAACACTCATGTTATTATCATCATAAAAAATAAAATCCGATTCATGAACTTCAAGATAATTGCTGCTTACATAGGATTCTACAATATTTAATTTAAGATTATCTGAGACAACAAGATCACAATTTCGAGATTTTATCTGACAATAAAATTCCTCGTCTGAAAGACACGAAGTTGCATCACAGCAAGTTATACCCAAAGTATTTTCATGAGGAACAAGTCTTGTCACATCCTTAAAGATAATATTTGTATTATCACCATATTTCTTCTGATTATCCTTTATATATATAGAAGAAATGTTATCCAAAATACATGATGGAAATTTTACTGCACTTCTTTCAAAATAAGTTTTATCTGTATTCAAATAAAAATCATTTATTCCAGAAAAATTAAATTTCAAAACAGAATCAATAAACTTGTCATTATCAAAAAAACTCTGATGATATGTCAGATTATTGAAACTAACTCCATCTGTTTTATCTGCAACCAATTTAGTGAATTTAAATTCCGTGTCTTCTATAATAAAAGAATAGAAACCATCAACAGATGAACAGGAATTCAAAACATTTTCAAAAAAAACTGCTGACAATGGATCACATTCAATTGAATCAACTTTTTTATTATTCTCATGAAAAAAATCCTGTTTGAAAATAAACGCCCCATTTCTCAGCGAAATTGAATTTACATTAAAATCATAAATTGCATCACCTTCAAATTTTATATCTCCAAAATTTTCAGACAATTTGTATTCAATCAAATTATTATCACAAGTCTTTGACCTGCAGAAAACAGATCTGGAAACTGAATTACCTGCCTTGTCATAAACAAAAATCTCAATTAAATAGTTTTTGCATTCATCAATATTTTTTATAGTGCAATCTTTTTTGCTATTTTTGAGCAAATATTCTTTTCTTATGTCATTGTTATTGCTTTCATCAAAACCAGACAAAACAACTTTAATAAAGTCAACTCCAGAATCTTTATCCAGGACTTTAGGCCAGCTGATTTTCAGATTATCCTTTCTGCCTGTAATTTTTTCATGGGCCCACTTACACTGAAGATCATCAGAAATAAACTCCGGAACTTCCAGATCAACATTCAAATTCAATTCTTTCTGAATGAAATTTCCAACCTTATCGTATGCCCTGAAATATACAGCCGTTTTCCCAAATGGAATATTTATCCTATGAGAACCTTCAGTTTTTGCAAGAGGTATTCTATTCCATTCAACTTTTTCCAATTCCGATTTGCTTGAATTCTGCTCCAAAGCACAGTATTCAATACGGTCAAAACCAGTAGCATCAAAACCCACCTTCCATTTAACATACGGAGAATCTGTATTTATCCAGTTTTCATTGCTCACAAAATTTTTTAGAACAACAGAAAAATCATCAGGTGCAGTTGTATCAACTCTAAAATAATAAGTACTCTCATCACTTTTTAAATAATTTTCACCAACTGAAAGGCAAGACAAGCAATACATCTGGTTTACAAGATTATCTTCCAGATTTTTTATTTCAATTTTTATTTCACCATTATTTTCAAGATAATTATCCTTGAGTAAATATTCTTTTTCTCCAGAATCAGACAATGAATACAAGCTATAGGAGATTCCAATAACAGAACAATCAACCTGATTAATTGGCCTTACAACAAAACATCCAGATTTAACATTGTCAGCAGAATCAAAATCCGTTGCGTATCTGAATTCACTTGAAATTATTTCCGGTGCGTTTGGCTTTGAATTATCTGCATAAAACCAGTACTTTTCGGATTTACTAATATTCCCGGCTTTATCCAGACAACAAACATTCAGAGCATTTATTCCATCTTCAAAATCCTGAAGCTCAATTTCACTATCAGAAGTTTCAAATTTTTTATCATTCAAATAAAGGCAATAGTTTTTAATTCCACTACACTCATCTCTTCCATTTAGAGAAATTACAAGACTAAGCAAGTCAACACCGGGATTATTTGACCTGAGGATTCTTTCTCCATTTACCAACTGTTTTCCATTACTCTTTATGTTGACAAGCTGTAATTCAGGTGGAACTCTGTCCAATGTAAAAGTTTTGGTAACCACTGAGTTATTTCCATGATCATCAGAAGCATATACACTAATTGAATGAAGCCCGTCTCTAATTCCATTCAATTCAATGCAATTGTTCAGGGTAAATGACTCTGGAAACTTTCGGACTACACCACCATCAAATGAATAAGACATTTCGAGTTTTTCCGAATATTCATCATTAACAGTGAATCTTTCAAGAGTAATAAACGATGAATTATAATATTCGTTGATTTCATAGCTGATTTTAGGACCATGAGTATCAATCAATATTGTTGAAGTATATATTTGCCTGTTTCCAGCCTTATCATAAACCATCCAGCTTACATCACTATACCCTTCACATAATTCTACAGTATCACCAGATTCCCATTCCTGTGATCCATCAACTTTATGAAAGATTTTCTGCTCATCAATTCCACTTTCCTTATCAAAACATTCAATTTTCAAAATATTGACATTAGAATATGAGGGCATTTCTTTAATAACTGGCGGAACAGTATCAACAAAAAAAGAGACTGACTCAAAATCTGATTTGTTTTGTGCATTGTCGTAAACAACACCTGTAAGTTTATGCCATCCATTGTTAAGTCCTGAGATTTTCATTCCCAGTTCAACTTTTCTTTCATCAACTTCCAGTATTGTTCGATTAAAATCAACACCAGAAAGATTGTCTTCAGCTATAACTGTTAATTCATCTGACAGCAAATAATTTGAACTGACAATTGACTCTGGCAAAACTAAAGATGGATTGGTCCTGTCAATACAAACATGAATTTTATCTGTCGTGGTTTTATTTTTACAATTATCTTCAACGGAAAATTCAATTGAATACAAACCATCTTCCATCAATGCTAATGAAGAATCTGAATAAAAATTCTTTTTACCGGATACATTTTCTAAAACAGAGCAAACCCACGAAGATTCATTTACTCCGCTAAGCATATCAGCTGCATCACATTCAATTACAACTTTTGAATTATACCATGAATTTTCTCTAGCAATATTATGACGTACATTTATTAACGGGCATGTTTTATCAATAATAATTCGCTCAGATTTTTGAGAAAGATTTCCTACCATATCTCTGGCATCAATTGTAAAGTAATGCTCACCTTCTTTTTCAACGTGAACTGAAACTTTTTTTCCAGCAATATCAATTGGAATAAATTTCTTATCACCATCCAATTCAAAGGTAACTGATTTTATACCAGATCCATTTTCATCCTTAACATCACATTTATCATCACCAACATAGAAACTAAAATCAAAATCATCATCTGATGCATAAAACGAATTTACATAAGGCTTTTGAATATCCAGAAAAACTTCAGGTCCCTGATTGTCTGGAAGAATTTTGCATACAAGCTTAACTGTTGTATCAGTATAAAAATTTTTTTTGAAATCACATGTAAGAAACCAAGAATTTGAATCAGGAGGATTATAGGGACCAGCCATTTCCTCGAAACTCCAGTCAGAATCTTCAAAATAAAATGGAATCACAGAAACTGACTTTCCTCTATACCATCCCACAAAACCGTTTACATATTTTTCCTCACAGCCTGTCATTGTCAGACCAATATAATTATCATGATGTTCTGAAATAAAATCAAAAGTCTGGGAAAACAGTGTTCCACAAGCAGTAAAGAAGAATGCAAATGCGAATAAAAATTTACGCAAAGAAAATTTTATCAAACTCAACTCCAAAGTTCTTTAGCTAAAGGCTATTCACCAAATTCATTATAGTGATAATAAAACTGTAAATTTTCTTCTCCAAAATCAAAATAACCGATTGTCATTCCATGTTCTAAAACTACATACACTTTGGAATTGACCACAGGCATTGGCACTACAGTTCCGGTAAAATAATCAATGTATCCTTCTTTTGTATCGAAGAACAAAACATGATGTCCAAAATCAATTAAAACATATCTTCCGCACTGATAACGTTTTCTCTGTGTAATTGAATTCAAAGTAGCATTAAGAAAATATGCAGAATCAACAGCATATGCTTTAATTTTAGGAATAATTTTCTTTATCTTAGTAATATCCTCATCCAAATTTATTGTCTTGAAACAAGAGTTTTCTGGTTCATAAAACATAAGAAAGTTTTCTTTAAACGAACAATAATCACCAACTAAATATGAATCAGGAATAATGGATATTCTTTTCATGGAAATTTTATCAAAATCAACCCTGAAAATTGCTGCGTCATCTGTTTCATTCAATGCTAAATAAAACTCATTGTTTTTGTTAGTTGTTAGTCTCGCCATAATTACTTCACGATCATACAAGGTACAATTTTCGCTTCCAATAAAAACTCTTTTTTTCTTTGTAGTAGAATTTAATGTAGTCAGGTAGTAATAAATCTTGTCCTTATAATCAAAAATCTCGCAGCCTTCAATAATATCATCACAATCCCGTTCAAAAAGAAATTCGTTTTTTTCATTAGAGATCTTAATGCAAACAAAGCTGAAACTTTCAGAATCAATTTTTGGCCCGGCAACAGAAAAACAGCAGTATCCAGAATTCCTGAAGAAATATACATTTTTAATATCAGAAAGATTCAGATCAGAATAAACATATTTAGAAAAAGTTTTTGACTCATCATCATGAGTTACATAACATAATGAAGCTTTTCCACTGTCATTTATAAAGGAATACCAGAAACTTGATGAATCTATATAATCAAAATCAAGCACATTCTCATTATCTTCGGACAATTTTTTTTCAGAAGCATTATTCTCATAGTCAATTCTAAACAGGCTTCCCTTTTTTTTGCCAAGCATCAAACCATAACTTGATTTAATTACTTCAAAGGTTCCATAAGAATCTTCCATAGGTTCAATGACAGCACAATTTGTTTTGAAAGAATATCGCACGGCAAATGTAGACTTGTCCGTACATTTAATCATGATAAAATCAATTCCTTTTTGAGTTTGATTTGAATAGGATTCAATGGTCTTTGTTTTAAGACAGTCATATTCGTAAAGATCTTTTACACATCTGTTTACATGATCATACAGGGAGTACTTATGAATTCCATTAAAAGTTATATAGTCACAAACAACAACATAATTATGTTCTTCAGGATTAAAAATACAGAATTTCTCATATTTTTCAAAATCATAAGTTTCAAGATTGTAAAAATTATCTATAACAGGATAAGCAAAAACTTCTTTTATTGAAATTAAAAGAATAATTAAACTTAATAAATAATTTTTTTTCACATTCATAGATTTCTCTCCGGAATACCAAAATTATAAACAAAACCAAATCTGATTTTGCATTCTATAAAAGTATATCCGTCGAAAATCAAAAAAAGCAAAAATAAAAAAAAAAAAGACCTGGAAACCAAACTGATTCCCAGGCCAAAAATCTTACCCTAGATGGATATTTTTTTTCAAAATATAATCACCAGCATATACCGATGAATAATCCTACTTTGATTTTACAAAGGCATCCTTATAACCGAATGACTTAAACTTTGCCTGAACAGCTCCAAACTCATCAACTGTTAGAGGCCCAACCATGATTTTGTATGCACCCTTTCCATTTGGCACAAGAATCAAAGGATACTTATTGTATTTATTGATTGTACTTTCAATATTCTTTTCATCACCAAGAGTTGCAAACTGAACATAGTAGCTGTTCTTTCTCAAATCATTTTCTGAATCTACAATATAATCTGTAAATGACTTTAAATTAACTTCAGCCATCACAGGTTTAACTTCTTCAATTTTTTCCTCTACAACAGCTTCAAGTGTATTTTCTGCAGGAACAGGTTCAGCAGGAACAAGTACAATTGGAGAATAATCTTCACCTTCAGTTTCAACTGCAGCAACTTCTGGTTCTGATTCTGCCGTATCAACTACATTGGCAACAGGTTCAAGTTCATCTGCTTCAAATGCTTCTTCAACAGGAGCTTCTGCAACTTTTTCATCAACTGAATTTTCTTCTGCTGCAACTTCTGGAACTGGTTCATCAGCTGCAAGTTCCATTTCTACAGGTGAAAGCTCATCAGCTTCAAATGCCTCTTCAACAGGAGCTTCTGCAACTTCCTCAACTGGACTTGCTTCTTCTTCAATTTCTGCTTCAGGCTCTACAGCTGCAACTTCTGGAACTGATTCATCAGCTGCAAGTTCCATTTCTACAGGTGAAAGCTCATCAGCTTCAAATGCTTCTTCAACAGGAGCTTCTGCAACTTCCTCAACTGGACTTGCTTCTTCTTCAATTTCTGCTTCAGGCTCTACAGCTGCAACTTCTGGAACTGATTCATCAGCTTCCATTTCTACAGGTGAAAGCTCATCAGCTTCAAATGCTTCTTCAACTGGAGCTTCTGTAACTTCTTCTGATTCAACAGGGGAATCAGCAATTTCTGCAGCTGGTTCTTCAGGAACCAAAATATCTTCTGCACTCACATGAGTTACACTAGCTGCTTCATTATCAAACAAAGGATCTTCGGAAGTAATTTCTTCTGCTACTGCACTTTCCATGATTTCTTCTGGATGAACTTCAGCTGGGGATGCCTGTTCAACAGCATTCTTTGTTTCAAGGAATGAATTTTCAGCAACTTCTGATGATTCTGTTTCAACAGGAGCCTCGGCAACTTCTTCTGCAGCTATATTTTCAACAGGAGTCTCGGCAATTTCTTCTGCAGCAATATTTTCAACAGGAACGTCTGTTGAATTTTCCATAACAGGTGTCTCAACAACATCAGAAACTTCTGCAACCTGAATTTCCTCATCAGCTTTTTCAGTTTTAGGAGAATCCTCATTCCCAATGCGAGAAAGAACTGCCGCACCTGAAACTGACTGATCAAAATATCCTGAACGAGGTGCCAGCTTTACCTGTGTATCACTCTTTTCAACAACCCCAAGCTTTTCTGCAGATTCCTGAGAAAGAAGAAGTGCAACGCCATCAGAAGCATCCAATGTTCCCAGATTAAGGATCTGCAACGTAATACCTGTCGTTGGGTTAGTAATGGATACCGTATCCCCAGGAAGATATCCTGCAGCCTTTCCAAAAAGACCACTAGGCATGTCTCCCCTTCCAGCAACTGAAATCGTACCGTCAATGGAATTACTAGAATCTGCAAAAACAGAAGCACAAAGAGTAATAGCCAAAACACCAGATAAAATCTTTTTCATAATAGGTCCCCTACCTGCCAATAGCTTTATATATTTCTGTAGCCAATACAACCGTAAAATCTGAAATTCCCTTCTGTACATTCTTAATTTTCAATGCACTTGGAGGAATTCCCTTTCCACTTCCCAGAACCTTTCCGGAATCAACTTCCTTCACTTTCCAGGAAACACATTTTATATTCTCAAGACGAGTTGAAGTTGAGTCAGAAGAATCTGAAACATCAAATTCACCGATTATTTCAATAAAATAATCCACCCCGCCCTCAAGAGCCTCATCAAAGGATTTTCTGAAATGATTTTCATCACTTGAAGAATCCTCGCTCACTGTCACCGGCGAGTTAGAAATGACAATACCCTTGCTGAAAAAAAAATCAAAAAGATTTTCTTCAATGCCGTATGTTGCCTCGCGGATTTTTGATTCACTTGAATCACGCTGCAAAATCTGAAATGCCACAGAATATGCACTTGCAAAAACCGGGCAAAAACAAACAAAGAATGCAGCTGCAAGAATTTTTATCTTTCTCATTTTATCTCCGCAAGACTTTCTATCTCTTTTTAATCATCGGACTTTCATTTTTTTTTATTAGGTCAAAATTCAAGTTTTTTCAAGACACATAATTTTGAAGAAAATTCTT